>Ga0126342_10002799_pt1 | contig 27882 bp, 20 predicted proteins | sample Cyp1metagenome_FD_92528 | JGI IMG/M metagenome (GOLD analysis project Ga0126342, IMG submission 92528) | Coral microbial communities from Lord Howe Island, Old Settlement Bay, Australia - Cyphastrea 1 metagenome | ecosystem: Host-associated > Invertebrates > Cnidaria > Coral ... | reverse complement strand
TTCGGTTCAGAACGGTCGATTTTAATTACGCAAGAATCGCTTCCACGACTGCCTCCCTCCCCCCTCCTAAATCCTATACCTTGTAGCCAGGTTGTAGCGGATAGGTGCAAAGCTATTTAATGATCAGGATGTGGGAAACCATAGAAACTCGCGATGCAACATTATATATCTACCGCAAAAGCTCGTGAAAGTGGAATTCTAAACCAGCTTATACGAGGAGCACTTGGGGGTGCAGTTGTGGTTACTTTTGTTGGTATAACCATGGTTATTAACCCCATGAGTTGGGATACCAACCCCTATAACATCCTATAACCATTGTTTTACATTCATGTAAAGCTGGAACAGCGCTTCCAAGTATGTAATTGGGATATCACCGCGCTATGCAATGGTATCGCAGGAGTGTGCAGTTCCACTTCGCAAGTGGGTATGTAACCGTGATAACAGGTAATGTCTTGATTTTTGGGGTGTAAAACAATGATGCAATCTTATTGATATTTTCTAACACAGAAAAATCATGTCGGGCACCCAATTTTCAAACTATTCCATATTGCCCATATCACATCCCAAAAAGGAGTGCCCTATGTGATAGTTGTCCCTATGCAATGGGTTAGCCACAGTTCCCACGCAACCAGGCGGCGCATGTTTGCTCGCAAAATCTCCCTATGCGGCGGCGCCCGCTAGTGATGAGGTGGAAAAACAAGTGCCAGCACAAATTATATCTCCTTTAAAATGGTGAAACCATGGTCACCGCCTTATATTGTGGTCCAGTGACGGTTGTTGCTTTATGAACCCATGAGCACTACAGTTGTAACAATCATAAACCATAGTTATTGGAGTGATGTTCGCCAACGTAGCAATGTCGGGGGCTCCACTTTGTTGATAACCAAGCATAACTTTTGGCATTTTTTCCATGGAACATTTCCAATTGGGGCAACCCTGCGGCGCATGAGTCCTTGGAACCCAGCATTGCCAGGTGCAGAAGGCTTTAGGTTCTTTGTTTTTGACGATGAGAGGAGTCAAAATCACCCAGGGAAAAAAAGTTCGATTGGGATTCATGGGATATATCACCAAGAATGTGAAATGGGATTGTCCCAAAATAGGGGATATCCAAATTCATGGTCATTTTAGACATGGGAAAATGATGATGAACCAGCGGATGGTTCATGGGACAACCAGCATTTTCAGAGCCATTTTGCTGGAGACGACCATGGATTTACCAATTGTTCTGGTGACCAGTGTTCAGCAAGTTACGTTCTGGTCCATCTCAAACTCCGGACAGCTACAAAGGTTAGACTTGGCATTGACGGACGGTTGGCTTTTTCAAGAATGTTGCCATTTTGCTTTGAAGCAATGGATTGCTTTAAGGGAGAATTTACAGGAAAGCCCCATATTTAATGGGAAAATCCATGGTTTCCGGTTTCGATTTTCCCTTAAATCAATCCAGTGATTGAAATCTTCGAGTTGGTGGTTTGGTGGTGTCCACTACTTGGGAGTACAATCCGAGGCCCAAAACATGTTTTTTACTATGACAATACCCCTAAATGGGGATACAACCCCCCTAACATGTTATATAGTCGCTTACAGCTGGAATTACACCAATGACTCCGTTGACGAAATCGCTGAGTTGGTGAACATAACCCTAATTTCACTATGGTTTTATGGTACTTATAACATTTCATAACTGTAGTATTCACGGGGTTTATCAACCAACAAACATCACGTTTGGAGGTCCCACATTGGAGAGGATGGGCCCTGATAGAATGATCGGAGTCCATCTTGGATGTGTATCCCAGGGAAGGGCTATGATTTTGTTTACCAGAACTGGGTGTGGTTATGAACCACTTACCCTCTGGTAAACTGTTGAATAACTATGGAAATCACAATTTTTCATAGATAAATCAACTAATTAGGGTACTACGTATCAAAGTGGAATGCATATCGGAGAAAGTCTTGTTTCACCCTGCGCGGTGTGAGTTCACTAGTTGGAGAACATGTCATTCCCAAACGAACCAGACATGGGTTTGTCGATAATTCTCTCTGAGATCCGCCAAACGATAATAACCCTATTGAAAACGGCCATTTATAGTGGATTTGCCCATTGATTTTCCATAGTTATGTTATGTTATGTTAGTTTACCAGAGGGTATAAGGTTGATGGTGGTAATGAAATAATCCAACTAGACGCCAAATGAAACTATCACATCAATCATTTCTCGATGGTATATGATGATATCCCGCATTTTTGATGTCTGAAAATAGGCTATACCCAAAATGGTTATTTTGATAGGGAACATAATGATTAAGCACTCGATGGAAATGGGATACCTTTTTGTCAGATACCATCTGGTAAACTAAAAGTTTGCTATTGAAAATGCCCATAGAAGTAGTGGATTTACCCAGCTATAAAATGGTGGATCTTTCCAGTTCGTTTTTTGTATGTTTACCATCTGCTAATCCCAGCCACAACCAATCGACCGTCGAGGAATTTGCCGAGCGTCTCATGGCTCAAATCATCGCCGAGCGCTGGGAAGAGAACCTTCGCATAGCGCTGATGGGAACGTTCCTGATAGACCTGACGATTTGTGTCCCAATGTCCCATGGGATAGCCCGCCCTAGCCACATCCATGAAATATTGGGTTGGGTTTGATGATGAAAAAATTCGGGTATAATCAATGGTAAATGGATTTACAATGGGAATATACTTAGTGGGGATAGAATGAGAACATTGCGGGGGCAACTGGAACCTAGCGGGTGCAGTGTAATGTGGTAAACCGTCCCATTCATCAACACTTGGGCGGCAATGCATCATCCCACATAGTGGTACACCCAATAATCAACCCCAGTTGGGAACGGTTCGTTACTGGATTTGCCAAAAAATACTTGGGCAGCATAATGGCGAACGGGAGAATTAATGGGAATATCCTTTTCCGCATGAAATATGGGTTTGAAGTGTGAAAAACAGGGGCACAACCAACCGTTCATGGGAATATCATAAGAATACATTAGGTTGATATTAATCCGAATATCATGGACATATAATGGATACTGTATATAATGGGAATAGAATGAGACAGAATGAAATATGAGGAGAATATAGTGGGTATATAATGGGATATCCCATCCAACAATATGCCCTATTGAGGGGGGATATAACATCACACATCATGGGCGTACACCACAGTTGATATACTGAAACGAACCAACACTACTATACGTATTTCTCACCAGGGACAATGATGATTAAGCTACATTTTCGGGGTACCCTATTTCAAGACAAATCAAACAAACCCGTATCCCTAGCTCCCGTTACTTTGGCTGCTCTACTGATATTGCTATGACCGGGTTAGTTCATTCTCCCCCCAAAAACGAAAAAGGTTTATGACTAACACTTTTTGCAACCAACTGCCTGGGTGTCCTTTATTTCCCGTGGAATATTCCAGAAGTCATTGTAAAGTAGGACAAATCCACTAGTGGGGAGATCACAGAACCAAAGAAAAGGTGACCTAGACCGGAAACATCACCCAACTATGGGCATCTAATCTCATAGAAATGCTTTTAGGTTGGTGATGTTCAAAAACTCCAAACACTGACATCTAGCAACCCTGGAATCTGACTTTTGACCTTGCGGCACTTCAATAAAACAATTTCTTGTGGATTTACGTCAGACAAAGCTGAGATCATAAACAGCCTTGGATATTGCATACTACTTGGCAATCAATCCCAAACCTCTTCTGGTTACCACAGCCGGTCGATACTCCACAAAAATAACCCCATTCTGATCTAAGTATGGACTCCGAAGAGGCAGAAATGAAGAACACCTATCTTCACAAATAGATCTCAACCCCCCCTGCAGAATGCTTTCCGCTGGGACTCGGTAGGACCCCTCGGCGCCTCGCGCTCAAGCACCTGCTCCAAGTCGTTTGGCATCAGCGTTTTCGACACTGTGAAGTCCATCCAGCCATTGGGTCTGCGGTTTGGGCGGTGCCCGACTGGAAAATCACCAGGGCTGCCACCCCAAAAAACAGAGAGAATCTACCTATGGGCACTGGCAAAATCCTACTAAAATGGCACAGAAAAATGAGTTCAATGTTAAAGTATGTTAAAGTTTGTTAAAATGATGTGGCAAATTGAGCCTTTTCTATCTCTTTGGAGCAAAAAAGAACTGATGGTTGAATAAAGCAACCATGATGGATTTTTTGGAAGGAACATGGGGTGAAATTTAGCCGATTTAGCTCTTACATAGGCTTTTTGTATGCTAGGTACCTGCAAAAAAACATTGCCAATCTTAGATACCCTGCAACAAATCAAATTCTGAGTAGATACCATAATACCATCTGGTTATTTTTCACATAGCCATGGAACTATTAAGAACGGTAAACCATCTATTTCTATGGGCCATTTCTCATGGCTATGTTCGTCATAACCATAGGGGGCTGCAGGCCTCTGGAGCGGCTCCGCTCCAAAGGCTGTCACAAAAGCCACCTGGCATGGCATGGCGCTAAAGCTATGCTATAATAAGTCTGGTACAGCTGCATCTAGGTGTCACTTTGGTATAACTTGGTATAACTTTGCTATAATAAGCTATGGCTATAGCTATAGTGTAACCTTGGTATAACTTGGCGATGAAGGCCCTAAATGCCCTAGGACAGTACTTGGGGGTGCGATTGGGGTTGGTTATGGGTATAACAGATTTGAACCCCCCAAAAGTTGGAATATGGCCCCCCTATAAGCATGGTATACTTATACCTGGAACTGCACCCCCAAAGTGGGTGTTGCAATATCTGCATGCAAAAAGGGAGAAGATTCAATCTCAAGATGGGAAATAGATTCTACCTTTTTATCTGGATATAATGGAATATCATGTAATGTAATGGAATGTAACGGAGATGTGGTGGTAGTGAAGATGTAGTAAGACTTAACCAATAAAAAATTGGGGATAAACTGACCATGATGGGGACAAACCAAACATTTCATTGGGAGATAATTCGCGGATATTCATGGAGATAGAATACTCGCAATATGGGTATCATTGAAGAGGCTCTCCTTTTATTTATGAATGTGTACACACGGGAATTTAGCGAACAAACATCGGGGTTTGGAACAAGGAATTTCATAGGGATATGATGGGTGTATAATGTGGATGGAATGGGACAAACTACACTGGTATGTAATTACATCTGCTGTGATCTGGTTTTGTCCACAAATAGAGTCTATCCCAATTTCTGACCAGTTTAATACGGTAAATGATCATCACAAGGTGGTGCCCCCCAAGTTATAAGTTAGTTTATAATCCCATTAACTATAGATATATCATGATATATCACCTATAAACCAGAGTTATTGGAGTTATGTTCACCAACTTAGCTATCATAAATCAGCTATAAATCCCATGAAATCCCCATGTTCCTATGGTTTTCCTATGGTTTTTGTTATGGTAGCTATCATTCACTGGGAATATCCCAACTTAGCCATCGTAAACGGGGGCACCACCTTGCAACCATTGGAAATGCCCTGCGGGGGGATCAACTCCAATTTCTCGATGGGTTTTTTACCCGTTTACCCTCTGGTAATGACTAACGTAGCGAACTGGAACATGGCCAATATTAATGGGTAAATCCACTATTTAATAGTGGAAAATGCCATTTATAGTGGATTTACCCATTAATAATGGCAACTTTCAATAGCTACGTTAAATTACCAGAGGGTAACTATAGCGAATAAGGTCTATAAACCGAGAAATATCACTGAGGGAGATCGTTGTGTATGGCGACCATTTAGGAAACTGGAGCCATTCATCTTGTATCAAGATTTGGCGAATCAATTTGACCATTGAATTGGTGCAGAGTTGCCACTACATCATTACTCACGGGGCCGCTACATAGTCCACCTTTCTTGGTCAAATCAGAATTTTCTGCTAGGATCACAACTTTCATTGGCAACATCGTCATTCTGCTAGAAGAGAATCATATCATCTATATATATATATATCTTTTTGGGGTTGACTTGCGAATTCATGTTTAATGTCTCAGTCAACGATTTTAACTCGACAAAAGTTCATCGTAAGTTGACGTTGTTCTGATCCCCATCTGTGAAAAATCCAGAATTCCGAGGCAATTTTATCCATCCATTTTTGGGAGTCTGTCAGTAACTCCTGAAAGAATTACTGGATAGGGTTGTTTCAATAATAGACAATATCCTGATTTAATGGTGATTTAATGATGGTTAATGATGTTTATTGGAGAACCATAGTTATTGGATAACCATTACTGGTTGGTGGTTTCAACCTACCCCTCTGAAAAATGATGGAGTTCGTCAGTTGGGATGATTATTCCCAATTTAATAATTATAAATAATTCATAGTTTTTCTGGGCCATGTTTTCCACCTGGGTCGTGTCACAATTGTTGCCCAAACTGCCCAAAAAGGTCAGGCAAACTGGAGCATCGGTGTCAGAGGATCATGGTGCACCATGGATGTCTTGTTTCGAGCTGGTCGAGCTGGCCACTGGACTTCGCAGCCACGCGGGCACGTACAAGGTGGTGCCCCCCAAGTTATAAGTTAGTTTACAATCCCATTAACTATAGATATATCATGATATATCACCTATAAACCATTGTTATTGGAGTTATAAACCAACTTAGCTATCTAGGGGGCACCAACTTGTATGTATGTGGTGGCGGCTCAAGGTGTCATGCACGCACCTAAAACACTAACAGAGACCCTTCATTTTCGCTGGTGAAAATTGCTGAACCTACCACGTTTTCAGTGCATAGATGCGAATGTCGATGGTTGAAACAGCTTCGTTGTTCCAACTTAGTTCCAACTTAGTTCCAACTTTTGTTGCTTCAACAACCACTTTTGTTGATTGAACCACCATTACCAACATTAGCAACATCCTCATTTCATTGTTCAACACCCCCGCATTTTGCGGTTTCCACAAATTACATAAAATAAGTGTACCCCAAAACAATGGGTATGTTTCAATCATTTCAATCCTAAACTGGTCATCCATTGAAATATTGAAACCCATTGTTTAGGATTGAAATGTTTAGTCATAGCTATAAATTTTCCATATATAAAGCCATTATAGATAAACAGTTGATGTTTCAGTCATTTCATCCCTTTTCCTTGGATCATTAACCCCCATCATATCCCCCTATCATCAGCATTTTCCCATATAATTCTCCAATAATCCTCATCAGACTCCCACATAATCTCCATAAAATGCTCATTTTCCAAAAACCAATCCCTATTTGTATATAATAACCATAAATAACCATAAATAACCTGTTTGGAGATTATAATTTCCAAAAACCATAAATAACCAAAAACCAATCCCTATTTGGGGTATGCCACACCAGACAGCATTTCCCCCGCGCACCAGGAAGTCACACAGCTGCGACGGCGCCAGGTACAATCGCAAGCAGCTCTTCGAAGAGGCGAAGAGGCGAAGGGAGCTGAAGATCAAACGAAGCAACTCCTACAAATAACGATGGAAAGTCATCGGATTCATAATGATTTAATGGAAATTCATAATGATTCAATGGGCTAAGTTGGTTTAGAAAAGTGGCTCAAAAAACTATGGTTTATGGTAGATCTAACGAACTAGTATTCATGGGGATTATTTCATGGTTTATAAACCAACGTTCACATCACTGGGGGGCCCCATCCTGTACGGGATTTACCCTCTGGTAAACGTTTACATAACGGACTGGAACATCACCATGCTATTTAGCTGGGTAAATCCACTATTTCGACTAGGCCATGGCTTCAATAGCAAACCGTTTGTTTACCAGAGATTGAATGGGAATCTCATGGGATTTCACTATGAATTCCCATGAATCTTCAGCTATTCCCATGAAATCACTATGAATTTCCATCGAAAAATCCCATACTCATGGGAATTCATGGTGATTTCATGAACATCTTCTGGATCCAATGGGATTTCCATGGGATTTCAATGGGATTTCCATGGGAATTTTCCATGGGAATATCAAGAGGCTTCTAAGACAATTTTAACGGAACAGTATGATCATGGGATCTCATGGCTGTGAGGATTTCGGGGAAATATCACGGGGTATAGAACCAATGATCACTGGCGGTTTTAACGGGAATTTCATGGGAAAATGTTTGATTTAATTGTTTTTTTCTTTTAATATATATATATATAAGATTCAATGGGATTGAATGGAATTTCATCCAGATTTCATCGGAGATCAAAAGGTGATTCAACGGTGATTTAATCAAGATTGAATATTGATATCCACTGGGATGACCACATAGACAAACCCAAAACCTGGCTAAATGACCTATATAAATCATACAAAAGTTTGGCATAGGTCAGTCTTTTATCACAGACTTGGAAAATCATGTTATGAATCCATTCAATCCAAAAACACTGAAATTCAAAGAGTGTATGTATAGCTATATACAGCTATAATCCATCCAGTTACAAGTTTCTATAATTATGCATTGTCATACAGTTAGGTGGAATACAGTATATAGTCATCCCCAAAAAGATAGAGAAATAAATGTCGCAACCAAGACTGCCTGTCAATCGATTCGAACCGCAAATCTTTCATTAGTCCAGTAACAAGGCTATCCTTCGCAGTGCCTGCAAAATAAAACGATAGATTAATAATATTATAAACTATGGTTAATATATATATAGTGGTTTCTAATAGCAATATTTAATGGGCAAAAAATAAAACTATATATAGTCAAAATATTATAATCAATAGTGGTATATTGCCCATAATTATAGTCAATAATATATGTTTATATAGTGGTTTCTAATACCAATACTATAATCTATAGTCAATTTTTTCATCAGCCAAAATCAAAAAAAACACTTGCAGATCCCATCTCCATTTTTTCCATAAAGAACTGCTTGGTGTTTGATGGGATAGGTTCATCACCAATGATGTTAGGAGAACTGCTTGGTGGGTGCTAAACCTAAGGGTTGGTTAATAATGGTTTTTCTGATGGGGAAAATCATTGGTTTTTTTCGGTTAAACAATTGACTGCTTGGTGATTTCAACCTACCCCTCTGAACAATATGACAACTCGTCGGTTGGGATGATGACATTCCCAACTGAATGGAAAAAAACATGTTCCAAACCACCAACCAGTAAAGATGAAGTATTAGGCAATAGGATTGCACTCCTCATTGGATTGGTGATAAAATCTTCACCGGAAACCCATGGGTTTTTGCCAATCCACTCCTGTCATTTTTTGGACCTTTAAGACTTGCAACATGGAATTCACGAAGTTGACAGATCCAGAGGTCCGAAATATCACATTCCATGCGGCAAATACATCACCAACTGTTGTTTCTTCGTTGCCCCACACGAAGTCTCCAATTTTTTTTTCGACACAGTGTGATCAATGAATCATGCATTTGTCTATGAAGAAATATTCGCACCCTACTGACATAGCGATAATTCATTTGATCGATTTTTTGGGGATTACTATGCGCTATATGTTATGGAATAACACAACATAGTGAACACGAAAGATGCGTGCAAGGTGGCGCCGATTTCACGTCTGGTTTTAAGGGCTTGTGTCGAACTATATAGTTAATGAGGATTGTACATCAACATATGTTATAATATATCTATGGCTATATATAGATCATTCATTCACTACTCTTGACTAACTATTAATCGGCTATCCATTCTCAATTAACTGACTAGCTACACACACATATATATATAATTATATATATAATGTTTACAATACATTAAATATTGCATTATCTAAAGTTAACTATTACATAGTCCACTCGGTGTCCCGAGTTAATGGTTATTAAACATTGATTAACTATTTTACAGTTAGGACTAAAATAACTGGTTAGTCATTAACTAACTATCACAGCGATCACATATTATAGTTCAAAGACTAAATTGTTCTTAATGTTCTTAATCACTGTAACTATTATTATCTACCACAACTATTATCTACAGTCATTAGCTAGTCTATTAACTATTACAACTATTACTACAACCACCATACCTACTAATATAGTTATTGTAACATATTGTAACATATTGTAACATATTGTACAGGATGGGGCCCCCGAGATAGCGTTCAGTTGGTTTATAAGTGGCTGAATTCAATGGTTTATGGTAGATACAACGAACTACTATTCATGAGGATTATTTCACGGTTTATAAACCAACGTTCACATCCCTGGGGGGCCCCATCCTGTACAAGGTGGTGCCCCCCAAGTTATAAGTTGGTTTATAATCCCATTAACTATAGATATATCACCTAAAAACCATAGATATTGGAGTTATAAACCAACTTAGCTATCGTTTGGGGGCACCACCTTGTAGCTATCATTCACTGGGAATATCCCAAGATACCTCGAAAAAAACCCATCGCACGGAGCCGGAGAGCCCCGGCCGTTCAAAGCCGGTCCTCCACATGTGCGAGCGCATCCCAGCGAAAGTTCGCCAGATCCATGACGAAACCAAGCGCCGCCTAGGTGCCGGCCATGGAGTGCCACGGAGTGCCCGGCTTGAAAGGTGAGGACCCCGGGGGAATTCCATGGATTTTAACGGGAAAAAAAACAACAAACAATCGGATAATATTGGGATAAAATGGGGTTTCTATTGGATCTAACCAAGAAACAATGAGAACTTGCGGGGATTTAAACAAAAACATGTGTGGACAATGGGTAAACAAACGGAATTTAGCCAACGCATGACTAGCAGCTAGCTCCAAATGAAATGTCAAAACGTTTGAAACCTGGACTGTATCAGTCAAATATCACCGTCTGCTTTTCGTACCTTCCCTGTGACCAAGCCAAACATGATATATTGGTGGGTGAAATATGTGCTCAAGTGGAGGTATCATCTACACTTCCAGATACTTTTGCACTGGTGGAAACGAAATGAAACGAACCAGACTTACTTGTCAGTTTCCCACTGGACAGTTGTGGAGGGGTGTTGATACACGTTGTGTGAACACATCACACAAGCATGGGAGGATACGCTTCAGTAGCAATGTATTTACTGTTTTAAGTTGGGTGGCTTTGGTACTTGGCATGACCTGGCTGCATCAAATTATACTAAGTAAATAGACCAGACAATTGGGATATGGCCAACGCAATGGATGGGTTAGATTAAAATCAGTGAACGTTTACAACACACACACACAATCTGCTAGCCTCGGATATTTGCATTTTCTTGTCCGTGCTAGCCGCTAGCCGCGGATGTGTCCAATCATTCGCATCTGCCAGGGTTCGCCGAGGAATATGCGCGTGATCCTATCAATACAGGTAGGATGGAAAGAATTTGGTACCATTAACTTTAACAACATTACTGTATTATGGTTAACACTAATACCAATTTCTGGTTGTGATGATGGCTATTGCAACCATAATTCCAATGACCATTGCTAGTTATACACTCATTACATCTAATGACTAATAAGGAAATTGCAGTTGATTGGTATTAACCACACTATCATCAATATCATCTGTTTTATGGTCATTGATGGCACGTATAATAACTTCCCTATTTCGATTCCCCACGTTTTGGACAATCACATCATGGAATAGCTACGTATATTCCCAGCAAAAAGTGATTTCCCTTTCCGGTATTATGATGTATCTTGCCCTTATCTATTGGGATACTGTGGATGGGACAGCGAAATCCTGCACCACCCTAGATGGATGAAAGCCTATAAATAATGGGATGTTTACCACCTACCAACTGGTGATTCGGATTTCTTCCATCCACCATATTCTATATTAATGTCATATCCCATGAAGATCCCCTTTTGAGAACCTCCTGCTTTCACTAACCCCCCGTTTCCTGACGACTTTGACGAGGCGCCAATTCGCCCGCATCCACGATGAGGTCAAAGTGGCCCTTCAAGTCTAAGGACCTGGCGAAGCCATCAACCAATCTTCCCAAGATTGGAATATCCCTAGATGGGATGACGTATGGGTTATATAAGGATTAAAAAACCATGGCCAATCTGCCAGATACCCAAAAACAAATGAAAATTCTTAGCTGGTTAGTAGATAATCCCATTGATACCATCCAAGACTAGTTCGGATTAGTTTCTAGACATCCGGTTGATTGACCTAGTAAACCATCTACTAATTATCCATTAATCATCTATTAACCATCCAGTTGATTGACCTATAGTAACCATCCCATTAATCATCCATTAACCATTCAACCACCATGATCGTAAACGGGGGCCCACTTCGTAGAACGCGAAAAGCCAATCAGCCGGCTCGACGACATCCGCTGAAACTTGGCGCTGCCGTTGCTTTGCAGCAGCATGTCTGCACATCCTCGGGCCAGGATGGTGGCGAACGCCAGATTTCAAGGTTTTTAGGTGTCCATGAAAATCTTAGATTCTTGGTCCCAAAAATATAGACATTCCCATTATATATATATATTTGGTCTTCACCAAAGATACAGACAATATTAGACATTCCCATATTTTTGGGGCGCTTTAGGTATGAATCCTCTGTTTCAAACGCTGAAACTGCCACGATGCTGAAAAGAAACAAAAACCGCTTTAAGTGCCAACTTTTGGGTTCCCCCATTCATCTAGAGATCGTTTTTATTCATGTTTGGTATCAAAAAAAATGGTCATTCCCCTGGTTGGTGGTTGACCTACCCCTCCGAAAAATATGACAACTCGTCAGTTGGGATGATGAAATTCCCAACTTTTCATGGAAAGTCATAGAATTCATGTTCCAAACCACCAACCAGTTCCCAATATTGGGTTGCTTCAATCCTTTAGGGTACCCCCAAAAAACCTGCTTCCATGGAAGCCGCTGCACCCTTAAACCCCGGGAGTCGAACGAAAATGGGCACTGAAACAACTCTTGTACCCTCTGGTAATTTGTTACATAGCTACAAGGTGGTGCCCCCCAAGTTATAAGTTGGTTTATAATTCCATTAATTGTAGATATATCACCAACAAAAACCATAGTGAAATTGGAGTTATTTGCACCAACGTAGCTATCTAGGGGGCACCACCTTGTATTCAAAATGACCATAGAAATAGTTGATTCACCCAGCTAGAAAATGGTGATTTTCCAGTTCGCTATGTTAGTTTACCAGAGTGTAAATCATCCATGTTAACAGTTTTTCAGGGGGTGGAATGGGATGTAATGGGTAACAAATGGGATATTTTTTTAGTGGATGCAATGGGGGACTGAACATTTTGGGTGAAAATCCCTACAAATCCACTGGCTTAGAACGTCATATTGACTATTAACATGGCTATTTGGGGGGTATGCGACATTGTCAGCATATCCATAATGCAACGGGATTATACCACCACAGCATTCTGCGTGCATTCTGCAACGATGGCTTGGTAACAAACATCCTTCTCTCTTATGTTTATTACCAAATCCCCTATCCCTCATCAACCACTGTGGAGGGGGATTTTTCAGTGGAGGAGTCCATAGTACAACCCCTGGCCCCGAAAAAGCCTGGTGAAGTATACAAAATTTATTCATGGCAGCACCGAATTGAATGGTTTTTGTTAGGGGGATGGGAGTGTATATGGCTTTTGACCGAGTTCTTTGCAACATGGTTTTCACGTCCAAATAGCTTGTTTTCCTTTGATATCAGCTTGGCAACTGACTTGAAACCACAATTTTCAGTGTGGAAGATTACCTTCCGGACTTGAGAACTGACTGCAATTTTCCGGGGTTCCAGATTACCTTTTCCCGGAAAAATAGGGCACCCAAGAATCTCCCTATTGATCATCATTCCACCCGTCAACCAGCAAAAAATGTGGTATCCGCCATCGTTTGTCAAACCCACTACAATGTCAATAGATTGGGGAAGACCCAGAAAGAAAAGACAAACTCAAGTCATATTAAATATCATATATCCCATTACATCTTCATTCTATCCCCACTCCCCGTAGAATATCCCACTAAACATAGTTTACCCTTTAGTAATAAAACATGGCTGGAAAAGCCTCAATTTATAGTTGATTGTCCCACTGATAAATTTCCCAGCTTGCCATAGACCTGATGACACTGCAGGGTAGTAGCTAGTATATACCCCTTATAATAGCCCCATCGCTCCCAGTTGTGGTTGATTTTAGATGCCTAATTATCCAATGACATTGGTGGTCCTATCACTATGAATGACATATCCCATGATAAGCCCATCAAACCTGCATGATCCCATTATATGCAACTATATTTCCATTATATTGCCATTAGAATCACATTAAAACCACACTCAATCATACTCAATCACCATTTTTGTTGATTAAACAGCCTAATTTCAGAGGTGAACCACTGTGTTCTGGCTTGCTCAACTTTTTTCGGCACCTTTCAGAAGCTAACCACATGCGGCTGGCAGCCGCTGGCAGCAACTTTCTAAGCAACTGTCACATACTCCCAGAAAGTATGGATATGATGAGAATCAAAATGACACCTGCATTTTTTTGGTGTCGATGTACTTCGGTTGCCCCTTTTTTTGGGCCCATATTTACCCAACCCTCTGGTGTGTGACAGAGAATTCTCAAACTGCTCGGGTGGCATGAATGAAAGTGGCCATCTGGGCATGAGTGATGATGACATCCGCACCATCTGGGGGACATCCAATGATTATCCCACCTCTTTGCTTGCCTTCAAATGGCCTGGCCCTCATAATCTGTCCTCAGCACGCTTCGGTACTGAAAAAATCGAGCCGTTCGGCTCAACACCGAAGACTCTGGCAACGTGTTGGCCAGGGAACTTCAGTTAGGCATCCCCCTCCTCGAGAGTGCTACTGATGAACACATATCACCTATACAGTATAGACACACACACACATATAGATACATATAATTATATATATATGTATATACCGGTTCTGTTCAAGCAGGGGTAGGTGAATCTTTACATGTTGCATTTTGCCTTTCACTCGCCTTTCGCCGATTCTTTTGTAGGCCATCACCACCTGCAAAAGTTCCCCAGAAGCCGTCTGGTTTATGGAGATATATGGGTCCAATAATGTCCTTTTGGTAAAAGTAGAGGGGCCGGGAGCTGGTATACCATCTATCATCAAACAAACCTGTTGTTCAAGGGGTTTGTTCAAACCCCTCTATTAATCAACCAACCAATGGGAAAAAGACATCTACTTATGGGTCTGTCTGAAAATGGGGTATACCACCCCAAAATGATTATTTTAATAAAGACATCTGATCACCAACCGATAGATTTCTGGGTATCCCACTTTCAGACCAGCTCACTACATATAAAATAGTCATCATCCTCCCAAAAAGTCAATGTGTGGAAACCACAAGACCTTAGAGATCTCCAAAAAAAAATGGTCCATCGACACTCGGTATTGGGGAAACAAGGATGACCTCCCTAGACTCCTGTTGGAACACTGATGGTGGCTTTCTGCATTGATACCAGCATGTTCCTGTGACATTAATATTTGCTGCTAAAAATAGAGGTGACCAGAGGTCACCCAGCCCCTTATTTGATCAGCATAACTAGCTTCACAAGTCTGAAATCTGGCACTTGTGGGAGAGTTCGCCAAACGTATGCAAACACTTACACATTTGCATTTGGAGGATTGTACCTGGTTCGTGTCTGTCATGCCTTCTGGGGAGATGCCGATCATCATATGACGATGGGTTCAAGATTTCAGATTCAGGGGACCAACAAAAAATCATAAACCATGATTTAGTAAACCATAAACCATAAAAAATATAAATCAGGGGACCATGGTAAATGTTTGGTAAACCATCATAAACCATGATTCCCATCATAAACCATGATAAACAGGGGATGGCTTAAAAAATGTCTAGTAAACCATCATAGAAAAACAATCCCATTTTTTCGAAAACACAATCTCTCGACATACACAACTACATTCATGGCAAGGTGGGGCCCGCAGTGATGCGAATGTTGGTGAAAAAAAACATAGTGAATTGTTACTAGTTTCACTATGTTGTAATTCAGTATGTTTAGTTTCACAGTTTGTTTTGCCATAGTTAGTTAGTTTCACTATAGTTGTAATTGCATGTAATTGCCATACACCACAGTGAAATTGGACTGATCTTCACCAACCAATCGCGATTTCGCTGTGATATCTAAGGGGCCCAATGGGTTGCACCCTGAAACATCAACGAATCAACGATTGATCCATGCCGACATTGATTCGCAAGATAGCTCGTTTCCATGCCGACAGTTCCATGGTCAATCTTAGATCCGGAAAAAAACACACACCTTTGGCTGGCTGGGTTATACAACATCTCCATCCATAGCATCTTTCTTTTGGTTTTCTACCCATCCAAGCTTTGCAGAACCAGTGGTTCCACTTGACCAAAGCCCTATTGGCTCCACAGGTCCACCTGATGATGAGGGCCACCAAGAAGGCGATGCTCCACACAGCGGGACCAGCAGCAGCGTCAATCTTGGACAGGTTTTTGGGTGGTGAACATTGTTCGTGGAAAGTTCAGGGACCCCCAAGTATGGGACCCGCCTTTCCACACTACTCCCATACACTAATCCCATAAGAAAGCCAGCTGGGAAGATTGCTCCCATCATTCAGGCTTCCAAAAAATTCGATGGACATTGTGCAAAACACAGGAGTCATGGCAACAGAATGACGATATCATGGCACCATCATCGGAATATGATAAGCTTCTGATATCTTTCAGGGTGATTCACCATCATCAACCCATCTTCATGACTGGCTTATGAAAAGCTCCCAGTGGGCATCGACCCCCCAATAGGCACCAAATCAGAAGGTTCAATCCAAGGTTTTAAGTGGTGAAGTCTCGATTTGAAAGGGTAATTCCCAATCTTGAAGGTACATGTTATATAATACATATGGGTAAAAAAAAGGGAACCTATAAAAACATATATTTTAACCGCCAGTTTCTTTGGGCAACAATGGCAAGGATATGTAAGGATTCCGATTTTTCAGGCGGTAAAAAAAACAATATCACCATTTCTTTCGGGATTTTTGATGTCCAGGATTGAAGTAAAACAGAATTGAGGTGTCCAATCCATGGGGGGTACCCGCAGTTCTCATATTTTCGGATTTTCCATGAAATAAACCATCCATGTGTTGGTACCCCCCATATCCATCCATATCCTACGGGTCCTACGGGTCCTACGGGTCCTACCGCCCACCAAGCAGCGTCGATCAGCTGCGTCGTGGTGGGTGTCATCGCGTCCAGCGAAATCGTGCCACAGGCGATCCTGGCCCCCGTGGAGTCGTGGATCCTTGGCTGATCGAAATCCATCGAGTTGGATGGAACAGTAGTGGTTGAGTTTACCCTAAAAACCATAGGAAAAACAATGGGAAAATGGTGGTTTAATGGGATTTAATGGAGTTTAGATCGTAATTATCAAATGAATTTGTAATAAAGTTATATCATAAAGTCATCACAAAATATCACAAAGTCAAATCACAAAGTTATATTATATCCCATTTCACATGGCCAATCTGCCAGATACCCTGCAAACAAATGAAAATTCTTAGCTGGTGAATTTGTAGATAATCCCATTGATACCATCCAAGACTAGTTCGGATTAGTTTCTACCCATCCAGTTGATTGACCTAGGGAACTGCTCGCTGGATGGTTGATTTCATGGGAAAGTCCGAAAGGAAAATGGATTATGCAAGGGGGTAGCCCTACCATCGACATATCGTGACTTAAGTGTGACAAATGAAAAACCAATATTAGAAAGACTTTAATAGCAGAAAAAACTTGACCAATACCTAGATACCCTAGTCATAAAATTTCAACCTGGGGGACCACAGATTAATTAAATGGACTATTTTTAGTATTACGCATCTGATTATTGGGATACCCAATTTTGACCCATACCCATATTGTGACTTAAACATCACACATGCTGCTTGAAGCAGCAAAAATGGGGGTTTAACCAAGAACAGTAGTACTCTAACAATCGAAATATGGGGGCAAAGCATGAAACATGGGGATATAATCAACAATTAATTGGAATATATCTGGAATATTCTGGATGACATTTTTGTAAATATATATGTATATATAATTATATATATATATATTATACATCCATACATACACTTTACTGAGGAAGGGCCCGCCTAGATAATAAAGTTGCTGTATAACTATGCCAACTACGGTTTATGGTAGATATAGCTATTAAATTCGATTGTTCCATGGCATTTCTTCAACCAACTCATTCTTTGGGTGGGCCCTTCCTGTTTGGGATCATTACCCATAAACCAGCATTCCTAGTGACGTCGTGCTGATGACAATATTTCATTTAGAGGGAAATATAGTCAATAATCACTGGAAACATACCCATCTCACATGTGAAGTTGGATGACATTTGGATGTCACCAGCCAAACACCGGGATGTGACCATCAAAAAATCATCAAGGTTGAGACTTGACCAAAAACAGATCTTACGACAGAAAATGGGCATTGACCAAAGGTGGGCAAAGAGGCCAGACGATTTTCCTTGTTCGGTCACTATAATCTACCCAGATCTTTTCCGGAATTCTCAGCAAAAATAAGCTATTCTAGCAGCAAGAATGGCACAATAATTACATAATCATACATAATTACTAATAAATTAGTGATTATTAACCATACATGAGTATTAATACATATATCCGTCCAAGTTTTCTCCGGAAAATCCATGCATGTAGTCCATATGACCCTGTTGCAGCATCAACCACCGTAATCCCCACAACCGTGTCAAACTCCCGTGTAACCCCATCTAATCATAAATATGGTTGGCTCTATCACATCGTTGGCTATACATCTCCTGATATCTGGGTAAATTATAATATTTCACCAACCTGAATTAAGGCCATTTGGGGATGATTTCCAATACTAACTATGATTTCCAGTGAGGGAGACCAGTGAGGTCGTTATAATTTACCCAGATGATATGGCTCATGGACTATACCATTCAATCCCATTTTACATCCCATTTGGTTCGCGAAATCAAAAAAAAGTCAAGGTGTATGACTGTATGAAAAACCATCAAATAACCACGGAAGTGGGTTGTAACCCCTGTTATAACTGCACTAAGCCTACTTTCCCTAGTTACAAGTGGGATTATAACCCACCCAAATGTTGCCAGTGAAACTGCAATGCCCAAATAGCATCAGCCAACACTAAAAAAAAAATCAGACTAAAACAGAACGCCTATATTGTGGAGGAAGTGTGTTCTCCTGCCCTTCTGTTGTGGCGGTCAGCATGGCTTCAGCATTCTGCTCTTCTGTTTGTCCAGAGCCTGAAGAGCCTGTGATATTGCCTGCATGCGACTGGCTGGAGGTTGTAGCTCTGTTTTGGCTCGCTTCTTGTGAGCCTGAGTCTGAAGAGCCTGTGGTGCCTGTATTGGCTTCCTGGGACTGACTGGAGATCGTAGCACCTATCGACCACCCAAGGGAGCTTCCCATACTTATGGAACTTGAAGTTGCTATGCCACTGCTTGTTGAAGCCATCAACAGCAGGAGATCACTTATGAATTGGGGTGAACCGCCAAGTAACTCTATGTAAGTCTATTTACTATATAAACATATATTTACCCTCTGGTAATTTAACATAGCTATTGAAAATTGTCATTTATAGTGGATTTACCCATTGAACATGGTGATTTTCCATAGCTATGTTAGTTTACCAGAGGGTAATACCCAGCGTACCCTTCCCGGGTTTTCCCAGCAATCCTATGTGTATAACCCCGCATGAGCAGCTTTTGAAAGCCTGTGTACGTCCCTTTCTACTGGTTGGTTCAGAACCGGTTTCCCCGTTCAAGGACTGTGATCTTCCCTAATGCTTAGTATAATCCCTGAACTCATCATCAAGCAACAGGGCTTTAGGACATGGTTGGTTTAATATAGCCGTATCCCAATGAAATCTTATTACATCCCGATTGTGGTTGGTTAATCATAGCTGCTTCACATAGTTCTTGTGGCTATGTATATATATATACATATAATATTGTGTATAATAATTACCCATTTTACTCTCTGGTAATCTAACATAGCTATTGAAAATGACCATTTATAGTGGATTTTCCCATTAATCATGGTGATTTTCCATAGCTATGTTAAATTACCAGAGGGTACCCCACATAGCCCTGGGCAATTCTGTACAACCCAGGACCTTACCCTTTGAATCGTGCAAGTGACACCATGGTGCGACCCTCGATCTCCGAAGCCGTCTTGCCGCTTTGAACCGCTACGTCCTGGGAACCAAAAGTTGGTCTCCAAGGTGGTGCCCCAGTTCGGAATCGCTAAGTTGGTGCAAATAAGTCCAAGAACTAGGGTTGATTAGGGGGTTATATCTATAGTTACAGTTAATGGGGATTATAAACCAACTTATAACATCTTATAACTATGGGGGCACCACCTTGTAAGGGGGGTGCATTGGAGTTTTTCAAATGGTAAGGCACCCCGAATCATCCAAAATTCGACGATTTTATTGTTTTTATGCCCATGTTTTTGGGGATCCCCCATTTTAGGAACCCCACCATTTTGTTATACGGGAAATGATGGGATAATATGTAGCGCTTTTGTGTGCCAATTTCATAGGATCAGTGAAGTCTAGAATCAAGCATAACTGGGATATAATGGGGATATAATAGATATGACCCTCTGGTAATCAAATTTGGTGAGCTGGAAAATCCAGCTAGTGGAGGTTTATAGCTAGAAAAATCATCTATAGTTGGTGGATGTTCGAGCTCGCCAGAGGTATCATCAGCCATTTCACATGGCCAATCTGCCAGATATCCTGCAAAAAATGACCAATTCTTAGCTGGTTAATTGGTAGATAATCCTATTGATACCGCGCAGCGGACGACAAAAAAAGGTCCGATCATCGCCCTGTCCCTGACCCTGACTGGTGGGAGCAAGAAGTTTTACTAATGCAACTAATGTTAATACAAATAGATACAAACAGGCAAGGAAAATTTAGATTTAATACAATTTTAATGCAACTAATGTTAATAATGAAACATAAAGACTATACAAATAGGCTTGCGAGATGACGGCAAATGAAAAAGTGTATCCCCTTCTGTAAAAATAGGGTACTCGAGGTATCGAAATTCCGCGGTCTCATGTTGAAGCTCAAGAGAAATGATTGGCGGTCGAATCGAATATTTCTCGTCCATTCGAAGTATTAAATTACCCATCCAATATTGACCTAGTTCAGTTTCTCCTTGTGGCTATCACCGATAAGTGGCTTCAAGCGGTTGAGTAAACTTTCAAGGTCCAGGTGAGTGATAGGTGTTTTTGTCTAGCCGGGTATTTTCTATGGTGAGTTTGTCTGGGAATAGGATAGCAGCAAAATACAAGGCTTTGTCCTGCAAAATCAGCATATTCCGCTCTAAAATTCTGATTGGGGGGAATTTTCTGGAAACCCAATCATAAACCTACCATTTGGGAATGGTTTATACATGTACTACCCATGAACATGGTGATTTCGGGGTTTATTTCTTGTTGGGTCACTATCACATTACTAAATCGTTTGGAGTTTGGTCGAATTTTAACGGGGATCGTCTTGCGCCAACATACGCCAGGTTGAACGCCCCCAGAAAGATTGAAATGGATAGGTAACTACCACAATCGGATTCTACCTTTCTATCTTTCCGGAGACCCATTAGAAATCCCATTAGCTTTCGTTTCTAATTGATATGTTTGGGTAAATTGTAATATTTCACTAACCTGAATTAAGGCCATTTGGGGATGATTTCCCTTATTAACCATGATTCCAGTGAGGTCGCAGTGAGGTCGTTATAATTTACCCAGATATGTGCATATTAATTTTCATTGCAATAATTCCCACCAAAAAGATGCCGATTTTTGTGTGAAACAAGGATGCAATGTTTCGATGGAACATCAATCTGGCTGGTGGTTGACCTACCCTGAAAAACATTAGATATGAGCCAGTTTTACATATCCATATGGTGCCTATGGTTGATGAGCAACCATTTTATATATCTATCCTAATTGGTGGTTGACCTACCGCCCTGAAAAATGATGGAGTGAAAGTCAGATTGGATCATCATCCAGTTCCTACTGGGGAAAATAAAATTCATGTTCCAAACCATCAACCAGATTATGTATTTTGCATTGGTACTATTATTCATGGTTATTCATGGATTCATGGCTATTCAAAAATAGCATCCATATTATTGATATTGGTATTTGATGGTAAATTAATACTATTTTGGGGTTGCTATACCCTCTGGTAAACATAGCGAAGTGGAAAATCACCATCCTTTTTTTGAGGCAAATCAACGAACTTTCGGCCATGGCTTCAATAGCCATGAAACAAATTACCAGAGGATAAATCCCATTACATCCCATGGAAAATCACCATTAAACCACCATTAAAATCCACTAAATCACCATTAAAATCACCATTAAATTACCATAAATCACCATGGAAAATCACCATAAATTAACATCCCATTTCTTCATACTGCCTGGTAAGTCATCCCCATGTCCTTCATCACGCTGGGCATGGTGCTGGCGTCGTACCTGGTTGTCGGCTGCACCATGGCTATAGTAATGAAAGAAAGCCCCAAGAAAATAAAGATTTAAGCATCATTTTTAGGTGATTTAACCATCACTTGTAAGGCTTTAAGCATCATTTATAGGTTATTTAGCCATTATTTGTAGGGATTTAACCATCATTTACAGGTGATTTAACCATCAACGATAGGTATTGAATCAGCAAAGACAAGGATCTAACAATCCAAACAAATGAAGAAGGATTTGTGTTTTTATTCTTGTGGGGGTTTCTAAAAAAAATTTCTTAAAAGTCTCAAAAGTGGTGCATCTTTGCTTCGCGGTGCAGTTGGGATTAGTGGATATATGGGGGACCTACGCTTCGCTTTTTCTCAGATTTTGCCAGTTTAATCATCCAAAAACACCCCATCCCATCCCATTCTACTGGTTGGTTAATAGGTACCCCAAGTAGCTCATCCCAAACATCAATAGACCAGCTGGTACAACCCCCTTGTAAGCAACTGAGCCATTAAATGTTCCCCTATCCCATCTCACGATACTGGTTGGTCAGTAGGTTTCCCTACTATGGGTCATCTAATAGGTATATAGTATAATCCCATATAAAAACCAATCAGACTTGGTATTCTTAATAGCTCTGTTGGGTACTTTTATTGACTCAGTGAAGCATCGTTCGCCAAGGTGCGTGATGGTGAGCCAAGGATCTGTGGTCAAGGCAGTGGAATCATAGAAGTGGCCACCAATGGTACTAGACTCAGTGGCGGAGGAATTTCATAGTGATATCATAATGATAAAATAGTTATACAATAGAATAGTGATATAACTAGTGTATAATATTGTATGATGGTTCTCTGATAATCCTAATATATAATTATTGATATATATCATCATATCATGATACAAAAGTGATAATAGTGATATACTCGTGGTAGAATAGTGATATGATGGAAAAACAGGAAACCATAGGAAATCCCGTGATTTTACCAAGGAAAAGACGGGATTTCAGGGGCGTAACTCCCGGGGATAAAGCATGGGATATTTCATGGTGATACAACCAGCAACTTCATTGGATAATTCATGTCCAATCTTAGATATCCTGCAAAAAAAATCTTAGCTGGTGAACGTAGATAATCCCATTGATACCATCCAAGACTAAAGGGTTAGTTTCTACCCATCCAGTTGATTGACCTAGTAAACCATCCATTAATCATCCATTAATCATCCATTAATCCCGTTTTGGTTTTATATACCCATGGAATATCCCCTTTATGGTTGGTTAGTTTCTATTCTCCATCCAGTTGATTGACCGAGATATATGGGATCAAAAATCAACCATAAATGGGATATGATGGAGATGTTGCCCCTCAGGTGTCATCATAGTTAGCTCGGACATCCGAAAAATAAAAAAGGTGTTTGTCGCTGAAGAAATCAACTATAAATGGTGACTGACAGTACCCATGTTTACCCCAAATCACCTATACTTCCGGGTGGATGATATAACTTCATAATTGGGTCTATGACGCACCTCAGAAAGTGCAAGAAACTTGATTTTTTTTTGGGGGGGTTGCCTTAGGTTACTGGTTGGTGGTTTCAATCCCTCTGAAACATATGAAAGTCAGTTGGGATTATTGTTCCCAATATATGGAAAATAATCCAAATGTTCCAAACCACCAACCAGGTTATCATTTTCCCATGAAATTTGGAAGACATAACCATCACCTTGCCATTCACCGCGGTAAACCCTATCATTTGTGATGATGAAGTCCTGAAATTTCCGATGATCAAACTTGCCTTCACAATGTAGGAAGTTTTATCCACTTACTAGGTCGATTTATTCAATTATATAACAAAAACGGTTGGTAAACCCCCTCAACATGAAAGTTTAAATCTTAACATCTATGGTATCATCTGAAATCTGCGCATGACCCAATGCTTGTTGGTGTATACCATACCTTTCCCCATGTATGGCCACAAACATGAATCATACACACCTACGATTCACGCAAGTTGATCACAGCCCCACCTCAAAAAAAAACTAACTGTTCACTATCCCCAGTCATGGGGGAGTTACAAATTTGGTCAGAATCTTACGGTTGATACCAGCCCGAGTGATCCTCGTCCGTAGTCCGTTCCCCCAGAATTCCCTCCATAAATTCCACATCGATCGCTTTGCGCAAAGCCAGACTCGGATTGGCCGCCTTCGGCCCCCCCCCCCAGAATCTATAGCCATGAAATATCCCAATTAGTTGGATGATTCCCCCTACGAAGCATCATTCCGGTAACGCCAGATTGAAGTCGTTACTTGTTTCATCCAGATGTTTGGGCATTTATCTTGCGGAAACTCCTGAGGCAATGGGACATCACTAGTGAAGTCTCTGATTGTGAAGTCTCTGATTGATAAATACCAATTTGGCCATTTATTCCGTGCAATACCAATGGTCTCTATTTATGGTTGATGAATTCCCATTTCTGGCATACCAATGGTCACATATCAGTATATATAATATATATTATATATCGGCATTTAATCTCCATTTATAGTTGATTAATTCCCAATCTAATCATCCATCTGATATGTACTGATATGGGGGTTTCCTAAAATGAGGGATCCCCAGTCGTCACCACGGTTGTTTCAATACTAAGCCATGGTCATCCATGACTTGGATGACAACTGGGGGTACTACCATGACTTGACACCCTAGGTACCCTACCATAGCTGGTATAGCTTGATGTTTATTCTCCCAAATATGGTAATTTCATAGGTAACTTGACCCATCCCCATATGTGACCCCCAGCTGTTTCATGACTTGGCACATCGCTGCAGTCCATGCCCGTGTGGATGTGCACGCCGCAGCAATTCGGGGCCGTACAGGTGCCCTGGATCATTGGAGGACATGCAGATCAAAGGAATCGAGAAATATGAAACATGTCTATAATTGCGTATATCATCTATCATCAGATAGAGGCTTTTTCAGAGGACATGTATAGCATCTAGGATTTCTGATATGTGATTTGATGTGTATTTTTCCCTCAAAAAACAGAAGAAAACACAGATCATTGAAAATGGAAATGATCTTGGTGGAAATACGGCAATAACATCAACATGAAACCCCTTCGGCATCTGGAAGATGATTCTCCGAAAGTCTTCGGTGCTGTTCAACAGACCCATCCACTGGTTGCTTCGCAAGGTTTCCCAGCCATCAATTGTGATAAGCTCCAGTGTATTGAGTCATACAACCCTTTTTACCCCACACACACACACAATCATCAACCAACCATTATTTATCGATTACTTCCATTAAACACATATTTTTGTTGATGAACATTACAAAAAATGGTTAAATGGTTAAATCCTCATGAGCTACCCTAGGGCAAACCAACCTAGATGTGGAACATCAACCATTTGTAAACGATTTTCCTGGGGTTTTCCCATAGGTTTTCAGCATCGTTTTCCATGTTCCATGAACTCACCAACAGGGGTGAAACATGCACCATGCAGCTGCTGCAGCCGGAGGTCGGTGCACTGCGTGTCAAGTCCAGCAGTGAGAACCCACGACAAGGTTTGAGTGGTGCCGGTTGCTTGCACCGACATCACTCCTGCCACGGTGAGGCCCCCGAAGCATAGCGAAGTTGGCGCACAGAAGGAACGGGATAGGTCAGTTTATGGGAGATATACCCTCTGGTAGTTTAACAGTTTGCTATTGAACACGGCCATAGAAATAGTTGATTTATCCAGTAAAAATGATGATTTCCATAGTTTTTTGTATGTTTACCAGAGGCTAATCATTCATACTATAGTTCATAAACCGATCTTGGGATATCCCATCACCAACCCCATACCAAAAATGGGATATGACTAAGCATATCACTCTAGTTCATGGGGTCATAAACCAACATCACCAGTGGGGGCCTCCAAGCTCCCAGGGATGTTTCGGTCGTCAAAGTGGGTAAAACCCTTGTTGCTCAGGAGATTCCATGTACAGCTGGGATATTTCAATATACCCTCTGGTAAACCAACATAGCGAACTGGAAAATCACCATCTATCATCTTTAATAGGAAAAAACATCTATTTCTATGGGCCATGTTCCAGTTCGCAAACTGTTAGTTTACTGGAGGGTTAGCATCATATGGTTATTCTCCACTCCCAGCCTGCAGTGGCCAGGTTGCCCGTGTAGCCAGGATAGGCTGCGAAACTGGGCACATTGGCCTGGCGTGGGATTCGACTTGGGGATGGGAGCAGTTGAGGTGGGTGAGTTTGATGGAGATAACCATAGTCTTTTTTACTGCAAAAATGTTATAACTGCATAGGTAATATATATATATATATTATATTATATTATATTATATTATAGTATATTACACACACCCTACATTATAAAATGCACATCAAATATCTATATATTTATACCACGGTAACTACATTTAAATATACGAACTGGTATTTTATACTACCTCCTGGGCCTCGTGGTCTGGCCCGCGCTCCACATATTTAAATGTCGTTACCGTATGGTTTTTCATGGCTTTTAACAATGGGTATAACGGTATAACTATGAATGGTTTTTAACAAGTATGTGGTTAGGAAACTCTTGGTAGCTCCTTAGCTCCCTATGTAATAGGGAATATGAATACCCATAGCTCCTTAGCTCCCTCCTAACCACTGGATAGTATTCAACAATGGTTATAATATATTATAATGGGGATATGATGTGTTTATAGTGGATTTTAAAAAGTGGATAACTGATAATCAATGTTATTTCTATAGGTAAAACCATGGCTATCGAATAGGATTCACAGAAACCAACAGAACTCAATGGGGTATACAGCCAACATCAACCCAGAATGGGAAATACCATGGTGACTTAAGGGGCTATTTTTATGGCTAAAACCGTGGGAAATTCAAAACCCAAAAAGTTGGGATATGGGGCCACAAATTGTTACTGGTTTTCTGCACGTCCTTTTGTGGGGGAATGGGAAATTGATGGGAGGTTATCATGGGATATTCATGAGTCATTGTTCACAATATTTAGTATACAACCAACATCAACCAACTTAGATATTGTTCACTAATTTTTGGAATATGACCAATTATGGGAATATCCTAAATATTGTGAACGATATATTGGTTTTGCATGTAGGCGATCACTCGGAAAATGATGATTATATGAGGACAAATGAAGCTGGGTCCACAATAATTATTGATGTTCAAAGGCAGTCACTATACGGAACATGGAACTATGGGAACATATGGGTTAATCGAAGGAAGTTTAGAAGTCAAACTTCCGGCAATATGGACAGATGAAAAGCAGAGCAGGGCAGAGGCAGAGAGAAGAGACAGATTAGAAGAGAGAAGATCAGAGAAGAGAAAGAGTCAGAAGAAAGAAGATGCAGATGCGCGAAAAGGTAGGA
>Ga0126342_10002798_pt1 | contig 27891 bp, 26 predicted proteins | sample Cyp1metagenome_FD_92528 | JGI IMG/M metagenome (GOLD analysis project Ga0126342, IMG submission 92528) | Coral microbial communities from Lord Howe Island, Old Settlement Bay, Australia - Cyphastrea 1 metagenome | ecosystem: Host-associated > Invertebrates > Cnidaria > Coral ... | reverse complement strand
GAGGATGTGAAGATGAGAGGATGTGAAGATGAGAAGATGTGAAGATGAGAAGATGTGAAGATGAGAGGATGTGAAGATGAGAGGATGTGAAGATGAGAAGATGTGAAGATGAGAAGATGTTTTGCAGACCCCCACTATTGGAAGAACCCTGCGCTCAGACGCTCTCGGGAAAAATATAGAGGTGGTTGAATCATTTGATCCGTTCCCAGATTGATATCCCATCAATTTGAGGTGACCGACGCTTCCGCAGCCTATGGCAGAAACCTTTGCCGTGTGGCCTGCTAAGGTGGGAAAAGATGGCTCAGTCGGCTTTCATCCCACTGTTCCAAACATTTTTTTCAAAATCTGTTGGGTGTGGTCCCGCTATAGAGACCTCCACAATGTCAGCATTTTCTGGGCACGGACAAGTCTGCGGTTGGACATACATGACGCGTAGAGACCCCAAACACGATAATAGCATACAGTTGATATCGAACATCACCACTATCATTACCCTTTTCATCCCTTTTCTTTGCATGTTGTTTTTGGTCATTGGCTGCTCTGTTCTTTTTTGCACATTGAATGGACAACATTGTTATTGTTTTATGTTGTCTTAGCTTGTATTCATTCCATTTGTCTGTTGTATCTTTGTGTCGTCGGTATCTTCGGATAGGAATGCTACAAATCGACATCTGTAGTTGTAATGGACCGTGGTCATCCGTGGTCTGCATTCTCTGAAATGCCCAGCGAAAGGCACTCGGAATCCTGCTTTCGACGGATTGTGGGGAACCTGGTGCTTTTGTCTAAGGAACGTACCCTTGCACTCAGTTAGTCCCATTGCCGAATCAGTGTGATGAGGGGCCCCAACGCACACGTAAGAAGACTAAAGCAGATCGACTTACTGTGTCTTTGTCCGAGGCACAATTGAACATGGGGATGCATGTCCAGAACCCTTGATTCCTGGATGGATGTTCCTTCAATCTGAGGTGACCAATGCTGAAATGCTTCGCCCGTGGTAGAAACATATGCCATGTGGCCCTGTGCTGAGACCCTGCAGAAAAACTTGCTCGAGCGCAGTCTCAGTATTATTGATCCATTGGACCCTTGTGAACCAAATGCATTTTGGATATGGTGACTTCCAACATCTTCCAACATTTCAGAATTTCCTGAAGCCTGAAGATCAGTACGGGGCTGAAGAAGAGAGACCTCCTTGCGATATGCACACCCTGCTAGGAAAGGAGATGTGTTGCACTGAACACCACCATCAAGTGGCATTAAATCATAGCCTAAAAACTTGATCGACAAGTAATTCGAACGCCGATTTAGCTGTGGGTCAAGATCCATGTTCGCTAAGTATTGTGACCCGATGATTGCTAAGGGTCATGTTTTTTTTCCCCTTGTGGTCTTCCTTTCAGCTTCAAGGAAACAAATGACGCAAGGGGTCGCAGGTTTTCATGATGCTCGTTTTAATAGTTTGATCCCATAGCAAAGCGGACACTAAGTGCAAGTAGCGTTTTTACATATGTTTCCACACAAATAAACAATCTGAGGCAAATTAAGAATTCGAATGAGCCACCAGGTTTTGTGACGTATCAATCTAAGTCAGATCGGCGCGGAATGGCGTGGCTCGGGATGCTGTGGATTCCTGTCTGCACAACCCTCCGTGCAGGACTGCTTTATTTTGTGATGAGAGAACTACAGTCCCAAGCGTTTCTGGGGGGTTCGATGAATTCTCATTGCGGCACAGGTTTGTGGAAAGTGTATGGCTACAAAATGAGTGTGATCCCTGCCTGACTCGCGTTCCCAAAACCTGTTCCGAGGAGACTGGCTTGGGAAAGTCTCGCGAACTGGCAGCAGCGGACTTCGAATGTCTCGTTATCCTGAAGTGCCGCCGACCACCCAGCGAAGCAGCGATCCAGCGTTCCAATCCATTCATACGTCGTGTCCGACTTCAGCTATTACCCTCTGGTAATGACTAACATAGCTATTGAAAATGACCATTTATAGTGGATTTTCCCATTGAAAATGGTGATTTTCCATAGTTATGTTAGTTTACCAGAGGGTATTGTCTAATATTGTTCTGCCTGAGGCAGCAACTTCTGTATGTGGACGTCTTTAAGTCCAAGTTCCGCTGGAACTGGACTTCGATCTCCGACGTAAAGAAGTTGTTGCCTGAAGCAGAACAGTCAGATTTCAAGGTCCTGCCTGTGGAAAGCCACAGGAAAGCCACTATGAGCTCGTGGATGAGTGCGGGTGGCTGTTGAAGTCGACACTTTTTTGGCAAAAAGAAAGCAGGAGTTCGGAAAGTGCTGCAAGCTGGCAGTGGACTATGATCTCATCGTCCTGGCGTGGCGCTTTGCTCAGGTACAGTAAATCTCACTTCCAATTCTGCGCTTGGCATTGGACATGAAGTTTCTCTAGAAACTGATTTGATGGCTGGTGGCCGTGCAAAGTCAAGTGACCATTTGAGCGAAAAAATCTTGCGAAGCTGAAGGCCATATTGATGGAAACGCCTCTCCGATCGGGGAGTACTCGAACCTTTCCGCGGGACCCACTCGGCTTGCTGATGCGTTTGCTGGGCTGCTGGTGCTCTTGTGGGTGGGTGCTGGAAATTCTAGATGTGCCAAACTCATGGCCATGTGTGATCGAGCATCCAAAGACTTCCATTGCCACTCTGCAAATTCTGCGAGAGATGTGGAATTTATGGATTTGTAATCCGATTTGGATAGATTTGCGCCATTCTGGAAGGGGAATCCCAAGCTTGTTTAGCAGTCCTGAACATTGCGACAGCCTGGAAAGTGGTGATTTTGGCCTTGGCTATGTGCACTGGACACAGAAAACATTGTTCTTTGAATATCTTTGCCATTTTTGACTGGGAAACCTGCAGTAGCAGAGTATTTGCAAAACCGAACTCGAGCCTTCGACCTGAGATGATGCCGTGGGCTGTGATAGAATGGTGTGGGTGGCAAAAGTGGCTGCATCGACGTAGATCACCTCACATTCTTTATGTCAATGAAGCTCTGACGTACAAAGCTGTGGATTCTGATGTATTGCTATGGCCTGCGTGCTAAAAATAGCCGCTAAGCACATCTTTGTGATTCCATCTCTTGACAAGGTTTGACATGGTTTGACCAGTTGTGATCTTGTTTTGTCATATCTCCAATGTCTGTGTGTCATTACCTTAATCCATGCAAAAACAGTGTTGATATTTGTTGACTGTGTTGGCATCTTGAAGAGATCTTGTAGTGGCAGATTGACTAGTTTTCCACTGAGAGATGTGACGTTTTGACCATTCCGCAACCCTCATCAAGCTTGGTTCGGTAGACCATCGCCGGGTTCAATTTGTGGAGCCTCTCAGGTGCAAAACCCATCGGGCTTTCTTGAAGGTGTTGTGTTGAAGGTACTTTGAGGTACTGTAATTGCTTTGGACACAGGCATTTCTTTCACGTAGCTCTGTCTTTGAGTCCCTGATTCTGAGATAGAATGAGAGGTTCTTCGAAGCTTTCAGAATTTCAGCAGAGTTATATAGTTATTGCCTTCAGCAAACATATTTTGGTTGTTCAGCAGTTATGCATCATGAATGTTGCTTTCATTTCGACCTGGCCTTTGTTTAGATTCTTCTTGTCATGTTGAATCACTTTGGATTATGTTTATTTCCAGCAAAACGAGAAAACGACGACATGATTACTGCTGTATAGTATCAGTATAAGCAACATGAAGATCAATTGTAATTATATACACTATGAGAATGAGAACCGCATAGAACTGCCATATATGATACATGTCTCATGGTGGAGAGTTGCCGAATCCGACCCTTCTTCCATGGGTTTTCCAAGGATGTGAGGAGCAGTCATTGTGTCCTCTTCCTAGTGGATTGAGTGGCCAACTAATTCGCAGCTAGGACAGTCTTGGTCAGATGAAATACGACACAGAAAGCTCAGATGATTGGTGACTTGCAGAAAGCTCCAAGTTGTTAGGTCGAAGTTACCATAATCATGGCTCCAAATACCATTCATCCAGCAAAATCTAAGCGAAGTAAAGCAAAATATTTGGGACACTGACTGTAGATCATTGTAGTTGCAGTGCTAGAGGCCTTGTCGAATCCTGCAATCCACAACCCGTTGGATGAATGCAGCGAGCCACCAAACATCATGCTTGGTTTAGGCATTTTCCCATCGGTGAATCGCCATCGTGTATCCTTGAAGATCTCGCGAAAAACAAATTCTTCAAGAGAGTTGCGCAGCTCCGATATCCTTTCGCGAATGAAAAAGGCGGCAGCAGGTCATGGAGTAGCGATGTGTTGCGTTATCTGGAGGTACACCGATTGCTCGAGTTTGCTTCTGGCCTGAAAACAGATGATCTGTTGACCGCAGATTTTGGCTAAAAATATTATGGTGTTGGCGAACCATGGGATCTACAGCCTCCCGGGCCACGGTCCCAGTCTTTGTTTGTCATGTGGCGGTTGGTTCTCTCAAAGATTGGTTTCGTTTCAAAGTTTTGTTTCAAAAAACAAACAAAACCATGCAACTGCGAGTGAATCTTGAGGCTGAATTCGGTCAACAGCCGGAGCGTGAACCTCTAAAGGCGCGTACTGGAAGAAACCAGAACATGAGTTTTGTTCATAATTGGAAAACGTAGCAGTGTACAGTTCAAGTCAACGAATCATGTAGGATTGGGAGTGGCTTTAATTCCGCGACTTCTGGAATAGGTGCTTGTGCTTTGATTTTGCACGGGCAAATCGGCTTGGCATAGAGGGTACACGTCATGATGCGTTCTGCATATTTCCACGGGTGTCACATAGACAATATTTGGAACGGCTTTACACATTGCTGTGGAATTTTACCGCCATATCAACAATTCTTATCAGTTGATGCCAACCATTCTTATCAGAGTTGAAGTTGATGCTTTTGATCTGAGAGCAAGGTTTTTATCCTGCAAGAAAGAACGCTTTGCTAGGAGACCAGCACGCTTCACTTCATTCTGAAAGAGAGTCCTGCAGTCCTTTCCTTCAGAGGCGACAGCTATCTCGGAAAAATTAATCCCAATGCCAAAGTTTGCTGGGTCTCATTCCCAGGGAAGTACGCAACAGCCTGGGAATCCTTGATTAGTAAACACCATGACGACTCTGTAGCGTGCGTGTTCCTTTGCGACACAAAGAATGGGCTTGGCCAACATCATTTTCCAAACGGCAACGGAGAGCAATGTCTTTGTGCAGAGATCTATGGTGAGCGCAACTACAAAGATCTCGGCTACCTCCAAGAGGTAAAAGATACATGCACCGAGCCCGAGAGAGCAAAACACAGAGAACGAGCAAAAGCGATGAATAGTCATATTGTTTTTGGACAGGCTTCCGACAAAGATAGAAAACAGGCTGAGAAACTGTGGGAGAAGAACAAAAAGCGAGCAAGCTGGGGCTGCGCTTGGTTTGAGAAGTGGTTTCGTCGGGTGAAGACAGCAGTAGACCTTGGGCAGAGATTGAAAGTAGTTTATTTCCCCCGTCAAGTAGGATGTGGCAAAGTCGCTTGGTCGATGCTTCCAAAGGTCAACCTGTGGATGGAAATGGGTGCGGTGGCTCCCAAAAGGGTGAAATCGCCAAACTAGACGAGATGCGACGCATAGATCGCAGTGGCAGATGGGATTACGACGAAGTCGACGTGACGGACTTCTTGATAGCACAATTCAAACCTGGGGATATTGTCGATGCATTCGACTCAGATCAGAATAGGTTTGTCACGGCCGAACTTCTCCAAACGCCGGCTCCTGATGACGCCAAGAACCACCTTGAGATGAAATGGCAGGTGGTGTGCAAGAAAACATGGAAGCGATTTGAGACCAAGCATTTGCGGCATGGTACGGATTTTTTTGAGAAGCTCTTGGGCGTATTTGGAAAGGACTCCTTGGAGAAGATTGTACAGGATGCAACGAAGCTCAAGGTAAAGTCCATATATGAGTCACGACTTCAGAATGGCATGCTTTCCTTGGCAGTGGATTTTGATCTTACTTGCATTCAAGAAAGGCACCAGTTGAGAGATGCGGTGCTGGGTGATGACTTGGTGGTTTCACTGAATGATGCTTTGGAAAAACGTGGATTTACAGAGCAGCTGGCCGTGGATAACACCGTGTTTTTTCAACAATACGCGGCAAGCCTGCTGACTTTCTCACAGTTGACGGATCACCAAACGGAGAAACTCAAGGAACTTTCCAGATATTTACATGAAGACGTCCATCTGTCGGCCCCAGCTGGAGGAGGGAAGACTTTTTTGGCAGTCCGGCACGCGATGAACAAACTCCGGTCGAGCAGCAAGGGGAAGATCCTCTTCATCTCCCCGAACCGCCCCCTGTGTTTTCATTTTGTCCATTGGCTGCTAATGCATGCAAGGTCTTCACTACCAAAGGTGTCTAGAAACAAGCTATTGCAAAGGCTTGTTTTCATGCACGCGCCCTATGACAGCTTCACGAGAGCACAGATTGCTGCAGACTCGTACATTGTTTTGGAGGAATTGAAGGCTATGCCAGATGATTTGGTTCTCGCAATTTTTGATGAGGCTCATGCAATATTCAGGACGAATCAGGGCATATTCCAGGAAGTTCATGCCCAGCGCAAATTGGTACTTTCAGACCGTTCCCAGTCCTTCTTACTGGAAAACAAGTATCCTGAAATGCGCCGGGTGCATCTCACCGAGGTGGTGCGCAGTACAAAACGACTTGTACTTGGAGCCAATGCATTTCAACTACAAGATGAGCCAATCACATGTCTTGGCACAACTGGTCCTCCATTGAAGTCATTCATTTTCGAGTCCCCCAAAGGGGTCGATCACGACTTCTTTACGCAATTTGCTGATCATACAGTGAAAGCACTGTGGTTCATTATGTGCACACACCCCAGTATTAGGCTCGATAGGCATGTGGCATTGCTTGTACCAGATGAAGAGTTCTACAGGCGTTTCAGGTTCCATCTTGAGGATCGCCTAGAAGCAGCTTTTGCACCATCTTACAACATTCATCTCATTTCATTTGAGGATTCTTTACGCTTCTTACCGGAGACGGCACATCAGGACAGGAAAAGAGATGAACTTATCCTTGACTGGGACAGCAACGCGACGGGTTTGGAGATTTTGTTTGTCGTTTGCATTGGATTTGATGTGGAAATCGCTGGTGAACTTGACAATTTCACTAGGGCACGGTTGTACCACGCGATCACAAGAGCACAGCTGCAAGCCATAGTTGTGGACCGATTGGTCCAGGGTGGTTGGTTGGCGTACCTCACTACCCTGAAACTCCGGGAGATGACCTTTCGATTGGGTGATGCAGAATCGGAGATCAATGAGGATGCAGCTCTGCGAATAGTGATGGACTCTTGGTGGTAAGCTGGACCAAGTTAACCAACCAAACGGAAGGGCTGGAGAAGTATTTCATAGATTTTCATATTTCACCATCACATATTAGAGTCTATTAGAGCCACTAACATGCTTGACCTTTGTCTGTCTATACGAACGTAAGGGCTTTGGTCATAGATCTGATGATCGGACAGGCATTGTCCGAAGGGGTGCCGCATGAGCATCAGAAATCAGGGTTTGCCCGAGGAAGCAGCTCAATCCGAAGCTGATTCAAATCAAGAAGCGGACACCAAGGTGCGCGGAGTGTGCCGTGAATGTTTTATAATGTTTTGCTCAAGGGGTTCTTCCATGACTTCCTCATCACCAGCTTATGTCAACGTAAGGTTTTGGTTTCAGTCAAATCTTCTTGCCCCCGCATGAAATTTGGGGAACCCTGTGACCATTGCAATGATATTTCCTGACCTGGCAATAGTTGGCAGTCCAAGTTTGCGGTCACAGTTCCCGATAAACAACGAACAAGGAAATTCCCAGGGAATCTGTCCTAGAGTATATGCTCAAAGAGTGCAGGCCTTTCCGATGAAAAACGAAAGCAACCTAGTAGCATAGTGTGTCAGAATGTGTCAGAATGCCTTCTACGGTGTAGCTGTTTGTTTTGAAAGGCTGAGGCTGTTTGCTTTCATGCCAGAGGCCTTCGAGCTTTTCTTCTGCTAAGAGACAGTTATTGTTCATCCAAAGCAAAACTGAAGGTTAGTGACCAAAGAGTGCCATTGGGTTGAAACTTCGCAACCCCTGAAGCCGTTGAGGCTACCTCTCCATTGTCGCTTCGTGGTTCGTGGGTGTGGGATACTTCGGCCAACATTTCCAAAGCAGATGCTGACAAGCTTCGTTTCGACCCCATGGTCGCTTGGCACTGATATTGCCAAACCAGCTCGATTTGCAACGTAATCCTCCCCCCTAAAACAGTTCTCCTTTTCCCTCATGCACAAAGCGCGGTCCTGAAACACGGTCAGTTTATGGTTTCCAAAGGCATTGCGTAGAGGTGATATCTCAAATGGAGTGACTGAAAGATAAGACCTTCACATACTGGCCGATTCAAGCCTGGTTGCAGCTGCTTTCAGACTCCTCCCTTTCAGATTCCTGTGCATGTTGCTTTCAGATTCCATACGTGCTCAGAGGCACATAGGCCCGAAGAATTTTTGATATTAAACCGAAGACATAGGAAAAAAAACAAAAATCTTCAGGCCTATGGTCACCAAAATCAGACCTATGGTATCCTGGTAACCAAAATCTGCAGACCTGCTATGGTACCTCAGAGTTACCTAACGCCTGAAGAATTTTAGATACCAAAACAAAGACTTAAATAACACAAAAACTGCGAATCTTCAGACAGATCTGCACTCACCAAAATCTTCAGACCTTGGGTACCTCAGAGGTTTCATAGGCCGAACAAAATCAATAAAGATTGTGTCTGTATGTGATCCGTTTTTGTATTCTAGTCACGTGCCTAGCCTAGACGGTTCAATTGCTAGTATATAGATCTAGTAGTGCTTGTACATGCACGTCGATCGATCACATCATTCATTTCACGAACCACGCCACTCCGTCGCTCAAGACTTGGTAAAAACCGTGCTTCGCCGCTGTAGCATGCTGTAGCATGGTTACGAGTGCTCACAGCCTTCTAGCTTAGCCCTAGCAGGGGGAACGCTACCTCCCCCCTTAAAACGCTGATGGAAATTGGATTATCATGGAAGTTTTGATGTTGAAGGATTTTCGGAAGCTTGATGTTGTGCAAGCATGTAATTCACGATGTTTCAAGTATTTGAGGCACACCGGGATGGCATCAGAGCAAGGCCCCAGGCGCCTTGAACGATTTCTGTTTTGGGGAATGCGCTTTGTTGCAGTTGAAACATGTTAGAACCCCAAATGGGTGTCCATCTTACATGCGCTGTGCACTGGCCCCTTTTCGAGCAGCCAGGGTCTTAAGAAAACGGTTATTTTTCAAAATCACATATAGTTCCATTGAGCTTAATTTTGCACCCGCGGAAACTTCCATGTTCATGACCTTTCGCCAAAACGGACACATGCCTTCCAGTGTCTTAAGATCGTTAATATGTTTTTTCCATCCGAAACAGTTGAATGTTTCCTCCAGAAAACTGCTTGAGGCCAGTCTCATCGAGTATTTCTTGAAGGATTACAAGAGCGGCGGCGGCTTTCAGCACGACGCGTACAAGCATGACGCGGACGGTTGGTGCTGGATCCACAAGAAATCAGGCATCAAGGCACGCCTGTCGTGCTTTAACCCGTTTGGTGTGACGCAGCAGGCTCGGCGTAACCCCCAGCAGCAGCTCCTGGCAGGTGTGGCAGGATGCCCTGGACCTCACACAGTCCGGTGGAACTGGCGAAGTCAAGTGCCTCTTCCACTACACGTCTCAGTTGGGGTTCCGAAGCATCACTGCTCCGAGCGTCTTGGTCTTGGGCTCAGTTGTCATTCAGCATGTCGTGTGAGTTTTTTTTTAAAACCCAAACAGCGACAACACTGAGGGTTCTCATGGTAGGGGTTAAAAGGCTGGGGTTAGATTAGGGTGCTCCATCTGATCTCCGGCCTTTTTCCTGTAAATTCTTGCGTAAAATGGCTCGTGTGAGATGTCCATGCCCATGTCGACTGTGCAGGCTCGCACAAAACAGGGGTGCCGTTCTTGGGGCACGGCATTTGTCCTGTAAATTCTCGAATAAAATGGCTTTTAAGATGTCCATGTGCATTTTGACTGCGCAGGCTAGCGCAAAAGGTAAAGCTAAGTTTTGACTCGTTTTTGGAAATATTTCCATTTCGTGTGAGGCGGGGCATCCGGGACACTTGAGGTCTGGGACATCCTTTTTGCATGACAGGTGCAGGACATCGGACACCTTTTCAGGTGCAGTCTCGTTCTGTGAAACTATCGTCATTTTTGATTTCGGACATGATGATGATTCCGTGCTACAGGTGCGGCACTTCGGATGCCTCGCGCCGGTTTTTTTGTGGCAGGCGCAGTATGTAGACCTCGGCAAAAAAGTGGCTGAGACCTCGGTAAAACGTCGTTTTTGACATTTTCAATGTTAATTTTTCCGTGGTGAGCGCAATGTCTTGCGAAAATCTAACATGTGCTCGCGCAACCTAGGTGTGTCGGATCGCTGTCGCTGTGGCGCGGTGCGAATTTTGATATCGCTCGCGAAACCCTGGCGGCACTTTGTGCGTGTCGGATCGCTCTCGTTGTGGCGCGGTGCGAATTTTGATATTGCTCACGTAACCCTCTCGGCACTTTGCGCGTGTCAGGACTCTCTCCTTGTGGTGCAGTGCGAATTGGGATATCGCTCACGCAACCCTCTCTTCACAGTTTGTGCGTGTCGGATCGCTCTCCTTGTGGCGCGGTGCTGATTTTGGCTGATTCCTTGCGATTCTGGAAAAGAGATCTTATGAATTCTCTGGAAGGTCCTTCTATATGACGATCTGGCAATAGTTTCGCGTTGCAGTCTTAGAGGTCCGTAAAATATGAAGATTTTAACCAAGGTCTTGTAGAGGTCCTTGTGAGCAGATGTTGTGAAGATCCTGATGAAATCCTGTCAGAGGTCCTTGCATGATCTTGTGCAGGTCCTTGCGAGAAGTCCTTGAAGATCCGGGTGAAATCCTGTAAGATGTCCTTGCATGATCTTGGACAGGTCCTTGTCAGAAGATCTTGAAGAGGTCCTGGTGAAATCCTCTCGCTATCCTCGCGTGATCTCCAACAAGTACAGGTCCTTGTGGGAAGATCTTGCGGAAATCCTGTTGAAGTCCTCCGCAAGCGGTCCTTGCATTTTTATCTTGAAACTTCTTCTGAGAAACTTCTTCTGAGATGTTAATGAAACTTCTGAGATGCTAATTTGTATGAAGATCTTGTGAGATCCTCCATGTACAAGGTCGTTCTTTAATGTGATCTCTTGACATTCTCTTAGATGTCCTGGCATGAGGTTCGGGCATGAGGTCCTGATGAGCACACATAGCGTTGCTTCTTAATTGTGCCAAAACAAATTCCAGTTGCTGCAGTTCCGATACAGTACTGTTCCAAAACTACAATTGTTTGTATCTGGTGCATTGACTTCCTACCCCCCACACTCTTTGGGTCTTTTGCCGGTGTAATTTCTTTCTCTGCCTGCTCACTCTGCCGATTCCCAAGGCTTCCCTTCATACAGAAGGTGAAAAAACTAATGCTTGGTGGGGACGAGGCAAATTTGATTGCGCATGCGTGTGCGCTATTTTGCAGCAACTTGTGTGCCACAATTGTCTAAATGTAAGCGCTTACTTCAGTCCAGAGTCCCCAGTGAGATGTGGTGATGCACAAGAGGCCGCCTGCTGCAAGTCTTTTGTGTGATGAGTGACGGCCTTCTTGGAACCTTCTTGTCCACTGCCGTCACCTGCAGTCAACTCCGGCTAGGAGTCTACTGCGTAGCAAAGGCTCCCCACCAATGGCCAGATGTGGCCGCCATCATTGACAATAATTATCGAAATGTGTACAAAAGAGACGTGGAACTGAAAGGAAGCGAGTTTGCAGATCAGGAGAGCGTGCCGTTTGAGATGCCAATGTCCCACATTTATTGTCTGCATTTGCATGCAACATTTTTCTCCAACCTGTGCATGTGCAAATGGCGTCTAAGTGTTGTCACTGTTTGGACAGATTGAAAGCTGAACAAAGTTGGGTCTAGTCATGCAGGAGTACGCCTCCCGTGTGGCTTACTGTATGCCAATATTGGCCAACGCCATGATGTGCTACGATGTCTCGGTTCGACAGACACCGGAGATGCTTGAGAAGGCTGGTAGCAGCATTTGTTTGCTTTGTCCAAGCTGAACCAAAGAAGAAAAAATGGAGGTTTTGATGTGAAATGTGCCGAACATTGCTTGCAAAGTGACTTTGCTCTGCCAGGGCATGCCTCCCGGCGTGCCGGGGGCCCAGTTGCTGCGTGCTTCGTCTGAGAGCCATTGGCAGCGCAATGATTTAGACATCGCTTTCAAGTCCGTTTCTCAGGAACCTGGCAGGAAAGCAGCTCAATGAACCTGGGCAGCCAGAAAGGCAGTGTGTGGTGATCCGCGTGGAAAGGGAGGATGGAGTGGGCAACGCCAGGGCTATACTGTTGGACACGAGGCTTGGCTGCTTTCAAGGGGGCTTGAGGTTTGGTCCTTTCTCCAGGGTTTACAGCTGTTCAACAAGGATATTTTACAAATTATAGGGGTGTGTTACTTGTAAACACTTCTATATTCTATTGGACAAATAACCAGCTGGGTTGACAACTTCTTGATACAGACAGTACTTCTTGCCGCCTTGCCTTTGATGGGTTCTCAAATTGGAGATGTGGACTGGTCCCTTCTATTCGTACTCCTTCTGCAGCTATGTGCTATGTTCAAAACGAAATCCACAATTGTCCGAATGTGTTTTGCACCTTACGACTGGGAATTGGGCGCAGAAAGCTGGCTACACACATGAGGACGTGATGCGGGCCTGCCCCAGCAAAGTCTTGCCCTCTGTTTGAAATTACAACAGAAGACGACCATGTACCTGCATGCTAGCTCCAATGTCCCTAACAACACACTGCCAAGTCCTGCCAATGTTTTGCATGGCCTTGCGCAACTTTGGGTTCAGAGGGGCAACGTATCCGGGTAAACATGCTATGTGCTACAAACAGTTTTGGATGTCTTCAACACTCCTAGATTCTCATTAAGAAGTTTCGACCCCCTTGAAAGAGATTTGTAACAGAGCATTTGGCTCTCTTCACGACTTGCACTGCTTTGAGTTTGTTTTTGTATGTTGCATTCTTGCTATAGGGGTCAACCCACCTTAGCATTGAATGCTCAGTAGTCGAACCAAAATGTTTTTCAATAGTTGCAAGCGTCTTTGATGCAGCCAGACGCGTTTTCTCATATGCTGTCTTGCCCTCATCTTGCCTTTACTGCCTATGGCTGCGAACCTAATTTGTTGCTTGATTATTATTTGTCATTGTCATCCGTGTTTCTGCATTTGGCCCACATTTTTTGGATCTTTGCTGGGAAAATCGGGTTGGAACAGTGCAGATGTTGCGCTGGTTGAACCCTTCAGCTTGAAGTCTATAGCCGTGGTGATTCTGCGCACAGGCCCTGTCCAAATCCTGGAGCATGTGAGGTAGGCCCTGGTTTGTATCAGTTGTGGATCCCGAACATTGCTCCTTTGTGGATTTCAAGGGGTGTCTGCGCTCATGTGTCTCCACTATAATCCTTGCTGTTCTTAATGTGATGTACTCGGCCAGCCTCGTTTTGTCTTGGCTTGGGTTCCTGTCCTACGTAGATCATTTTAGATCCTGTCTTCGAAACATGGGCCGCACATGGCCAACCACTTTAGCTCTGTAGCAAGCAGGCTTCACTTCAGACTACGGGGTGTCAGATTTTATGTCTTTGGCTTTTGCATCAAGTCACAACAGTTGGCGAAATAGCTGGCCGCAAAATGGCACTGGGTTTGGGCTTCCAGCCGTGTGATGGACATTGTCGTGGACCAAGGCTGCGATGCCGTGCAGACGCCGCAGCCGAAAGATTGGGCCCCGAGCACGACGAAGCGCTTTTGGCACTGAGCCGGTGGGGATCTCAGTTCTGCCAAAGCGATCGCAAACAGGCTTGCAAACAGGTGGAAAGCACCGTGTGGAACTTCCTCCCTGAACTCCACGGTTGGGTGGCTATAGATTGCAGTACCCAACAGTAAATCACGAGTTGAATTTTAAGCAACCAACAACTATACACAAGGGAAATCAACATCACCTTTCGAAAAAGACAATTGTGTTGTCGCACCAGAGTCACCAGAGATTTGGATCCAAAATCTGCCACGGAGCCATGAAGTTAAAAGCCTTCTCCTCCCCACGAAGCGTGGAAACTTTCGGATCCCGTGGCGATCCCTATGGCTGAGGCTCGCGCACGTGCTGATGCACCGCGGTGCCTTCGCGGAAGCGGAGCCGCTGCGGCGCCGAGTCCTGGACGCCCGGGAGCGGCGCTGGGGCCCCGAGCACCGCCTGGGGAAGCTCTCAGAGGCGCCGCTGAGCCGTGCTGCAGAGTGGGCGTGGCGATTGGGTTGGGCTGCGTTTTATGGTGGAAACAGTCTGACAAAAACAACAGAAATTCACAATAGTTCTTTTTTTGCAGAAGTGCCAAAGTTAGAAGTGCCAAAGAAATTCCAAAAGGACATGTCAAAGTTCCAGAAAAATCAGACAACATGTCTTCAAAGAACAGATACATACCCGTGGTAGCAGCTTCTGTCTGAGGTCAGTAATTTAAGATTGGAACTGAGCTGACTCAAAGTCAGATTGTGTTGAAATGTCAATTCATCGATTTGACTAGCGTTAAACTGTTTGGTTTGTGCTTGCAGTTTTTTTATCAGTGCAAACACAAGGCCGTTGCTCATCTTTCTTCCCTCTCCACATGCTATTCGCAGGAGGCAGGAGGCCTCAGGCCTGCGCCCCATGTCCCCACAGCACGAGCGCCATCTCCAGATGCCAGGCGGAGGCCCTTTTTCGCAGATGTCTTCGTGCGCGCGAGGTGAGGCTTGGTGCGCACCACCCGGAGACGCTCACCTCCGTGAGCAACCTGGCGGTGCTCTTGCGGCAGCAGGGGAAGATGGAGGAGGCCGGGAAGATGTCATTTGGAGTGCAGAGAGGTGGCCTTTCTCGCGGAAGTTTCAATAGTGCATTTTTATGCACTTTTTTGTTTGACCAGGACCAGTGGCCTGGATTTTGTCTTGTTTCCCGGGATTGTTGGATTTTATCGTTCCGGTGAACTATATACTATATAGCGCACATTAATACCTATATAGGCACATGCCAAATAAACACAGGACATCTTCTAGACCTCCATCCACGAAACTGTTCCTAATAATTTCCCAGTTGAAATTGGCAACCCACCAAATATGCGCAATTGATATTGATATGGTATTTTGCATACCGCCGTGAATACAGAGAGTATTTGACTGGCGCTGGCATTTTTTCAACTCCTACGAGATGTGGATCTTGTTCACTTTATCCCTTCCATAAATCACTTGCAGGACACGAGGCTTGGGATTCCCCATATGCCCATGCCACCGGTTGGATCTCGAGACGCCAGGCGGACAAGCTGCAGTGCAAAGCCCTCGCCTTGGAGGAAGCGCAGCTGGGGGCGAACCATCCCCACACGCTTCAGTCGATCAACCACCTTGCTGCCCTCCTGCAGACGCAGGGCAAATTGCATGAGGCTTGGCCAAGGTCTTTGGGGTAAAGAGAGGTGGCCCTGAGTTGGCAGGGAATGTAATTTCTGGTTAGGCCAGCGGTAAAGGCTTGGTTTTGCCTTGTTTCCCGGACTATACTGTATGTGTCGGGTGAACTACAGACCAGGAAAGGTATATATATACATATATATATATAGCTCTTTTCTTGTTTTGGGTGAAATGTAACTTTGAAACATCTATTTGTTTCAATCTAATGAGGATCAGATTTCAGCACCAGCCATCACTATGTGATGCATTCTCGAAACGACTGGTGCTCAAGTTCACGGCAAAAGAATCTGCAGAGCCCGGAAGCTTGAGAGAAGACAAGCGCAGTAATGAAATTAGGTATTTGTCTTTGTTTCCCACACCGCCCCAGCATGTGCTCACTCCGTGATGGGGTGAAGCGACAGCAGAGGTTCATGAGAAGTAAAATCACCTTTCATCAACCTGTCAAAAGAGTTCACCATGATTTGAAGACTTTTCAATATTCGCTACAGCAGAAGGGAACTGCATGGCTTGTGAAGTCGCGCTGGGGAACCGACAGCACAGTGATGCCAACGCACTTGCATGAAGACCATTAATATGTTTTTTTTTTTTTTTTCGGCAGGGTGCGATCTCTACATTAAATAGGTCCCTTATTTATATTTGGCCTCAACATTTCATGTGGACCGGGGGCAAGTTTTGGTAGTTTACTTTTGCGTTTCAAATGTTACACAGACAGACTCAGACTGGTGACTGCCCAGGCACCTAGCCTCAAAGGTGGATCTTGTCATTACACATTGCAAGAAGAAACAGAGATCACACATCATGCCATGCGCTATGAACTGATCACGTCAAAGGGGTTTGGGAAGCAGTCTTCAAAACACTGAGCAAAGCGCAAGTGGCCAAAAGGTTGCCAAATGGTACAGGCTCAGCGTCCCCAATGATCCCAATGCCATCTGAAGTCTTCAAAATTGGTTTGATCTGATTGATTTAACATGACGGTAGAGGCACCTGCTTGATTGTGACAACATCACCAGTTCAACTGAACCTGTGAGTAGAGTATTTCTCGCTATGTATAATGATATTCTATAATCCAGACTGCCCACATGATGTTAGCAAAGGTTTTTTTGGTTCTTAGCAATGCTATTCCCGTTAAATTCATAATGTATTAATGTCTTGAAGGGCGTTTGGCATGGCAGATCTTCCGGGCCATTGCCGCTTGCGTGGTCATTTTGGGTTTGTTTCATGAGAGCTGTTTGTCAAAACATAAAGATCGCTTGACAAGTGCTTGACAAGTTTGAAGGGGCAGCATTTCCCACCGGGGCGTTCCCTTGAAATTGGAGAAAGGCACGCCGCCAGGGCCCAAATTCTACAATCCATGAAAAGCCTTGTATTGTAGCACATTCTGTACTGTGCACATACTTGTATGAGGTGCAGGATATCAGAAACCATTCCACACAAGTTCTTTGATCAATTAGGGGATCCTCTAAAGCTGATCGTGGTGACTTCTCAGAGAGCTTGGCACGTGCTTGGAATCTTATTTTCTAACTCTAGTCCAAGAACTGTGACCCTCGTTGACCTTGACCTTTTCTTCCCTATCCATAAATCAGCTACGCAGCCACCAGACCTGGGGCCTACATGTTTCGACACCTTTGGGCTCCATCTCAAGCCGCCAGGCCGAAAAGCAGCTCCGCCGGGCCTTGGCAGGTGGAGAGAGAGAACTGGGACCGCAACATCCCGAAACGCTCGCATACGCGAACAGATTGGCCCTTCTCTTGCAGAAACTGGGCAAAATGGAGGAGGCCGGTCTGACTTCTTTGGTTTGGTGAGAGGTGGCCTTCCTGGCGGAAGTGTTGAGGGGAAGGCATTCCTGGTGTGGGCGGAGAAGAGACGGATGAATTTTCTTGTTTCCCAGTTTCACCCAGTTTTTACGATAATTTTTGCCTAAGGAGCCCCATTGAAATAGAGCGCCCCCAAGCATAGTTGTGGATGAAGTTGGCAAATTGACCCCCAAAGGTCAAGCAAAAGGAGAAGTGCCAGTGTCACGAATTCCCGACGCTGTTTCTTCGGAATCCAAGCTTCAGCGGTATATAGACAACCTGCCAGATCGGGCTGTTAGTTTGGCTGCGGTGTTGGATCATGACAGCCGTAGATGCATCTTGTACAAGGGCTTATGGATCAGCATTGTTTTGCAAGAATTGACACTTGGGAATATGTAAGCCTTCCAAGTCTCGCACCCCGCTAGAGCAAGGATCGTCCGCACTAACAGGACGAACATGTAAACCTGGACAGCCCAACACAGGAACTGGTAGGACGCTTTGTCCAAGTCGAAGTAGTTTAATGCGTGATGCATCGCTCATGTGCGCCAAATTACTTACGCGATCCCAAGAAGCTATATGTCGGAAGATCACGCAGAGCAGAATTGCGGTTTTAAACTCTGGACTACAGGCATTTTTGAAACAGGATCAATCAGGCATACCCCAGCACCATCCATCCAACACATTGCCCCGCACAAGTTTCCGATCACAGCGTCCTGCGCGAGGCAGAGGACCTTCTTCGTAGGGCCCTGGACGGGCGAGAGGGTCAGCTGGGCATGCATCATCCAACAACCCTCGGATCCGTCTACAACCTCGCAGCTCTTTTGGAGGCCAAAGGCTCCTTTGGAGAGGCGAGGGCGTCCGGTCGACTGTGTGGTTGCTTGGGGTGGTTCTGCTTGTGTCAGGGCTGAAAATGTGGAAAGTTGAGTAAGTGGTATACAAAGTGATGTCCTCCTGAAACGAACAGATCTCATGATTTCATTGGTTTTGGAAAGAATTGGTTTTTGAAGGTTTCAGATTCAGGTTTAGTTGCATTTTTACTTTTTGCTTAACCTTGATTCCTAAAGGTCCTTAAAAACATGGATTTGGACATTTACCAGAACATAAATTCATCAAGGATCTAGGGATGTCAAACTGATACTGAGATTTTGCGAGTTCCCACTGGGCAGATGTTTTGGAACCCATCAAGCTGGGTCCCGAGTGGCCCGCCACCCACCCCGTGTACCGCATCACTTCCAGGCGGGGCAGCTCTATCTCCGCGAGTTGCATGGCATGGAGGCCTTTGTGAGGGTCGGGACGGACATATGGGAGAAAAATAGTCACTGACAAGCCACCTAGTTGATATTAGAGTCTCAAGATCGACAGTGGGTCAGTGTTTCTGAGATCATTTCTGTGCAACAATCTTAGACGTTTTAGCTAAATTCCAGAAGCCTTTTAAAACATACAGTATCTTCAAATTGTGTTCGCTGTTGCTGTGTGTGCTGTCAACTTGACCATTAAACGGCCGAACTCGTTGGAGGGTATTGGTATCCTGACGGCAGGAGAGATATGGGCCGGAGCACGAAGAGACGCAAAGGAGCCGCCACAACTGCGAGCGATTCGAGCAAGAGCATGGAATCCCCATTATTCGCTGAAGGCAATGGGAAACGAATTGTGTCTCCAAGACGCTCACAGGCCACGGGCTACAGGGGCCACGGGCCACATTTTTTTCATCGGGTGCGTGGTGCGCGTTGATTGTATATTCCTTCCAGGGACCAGTTGGAAGGGGGAGTTTGTTGATTTATGCTTTGGAGCTGATGCAGTTTTTTTCTTTTTGCATCATCACATGCGGCCACGAGGGTAATGTTTGGGTGGGTCAATTTCTGCCATTGAGTTTTGATTTCAATGAACCGGTAGGTTCAGTATGTTTAGATGTGTCTTGTTCGAGGTTCTGCCTGGGCTTGTTGCAGCTGGGGTTAGGTAGGAGGGCATGCGCCACAAGTTTTCTACGATTACAGTAGCAAGTGCCGAACACGCTGAGTTGGTTGTCTTTAGCGCTCCAGCCTGACGGGTTTGTTTCAGAAAGCTGAGACCTTTTCCGCAACATCTACCCTGCAGGCGGTCAGCGCATGTCAGCCTGCTTCACATTGAGCCGCACTCATTGACATTTAATTCCTACCGCATGGTGCTTTGAGCGTTCCATGCGTCAATGAAAACGGTAAACAGTACATGACGGTATGCGTACCACAATGCCATCACAAGACATTCACCCTTAAATGGATCTTAAATGGAAGCGGTTCCTCCAGGATTCTTGCTGAGGCCGTTTTATACCTATTTGGGTAATCATGATGATCCAAACTGGCAGGGCATCAAAATACAACTCCTGCTGACAAGATGGCCAGTGAATGTTCCTCACGCGGGAAACTGGCCAGGGTTTGACAGAAGAAGTGCACTGTTTTTCCTTAGGAGGTTCCCCATCTCTGTAAGCAGTTAACCCAACCAATCATGAATGTTTGGTCAGGATTTTCAAGTAGTCACATCCACAAGTTTTGCAGTAGAATCCACTTCATCCACTATGTTTTTGCCAGTCGTAGCTGCTTTGCCTTCCGCATGGATTTTTGCTCCAGACATGGCTTAAATGAAGATTTAAAAGGGCCAGACTAGACTAAAAACCCTCGTCATGATTCAGCGAGGTTTTGCAAGCCAATGTTTAAATCGTCAGACAATATCAGGACGCCTTGAGTCGAAGAAGATGTTATGAGGGTCTGTTATGGGTGCCAACATAGATAAACTATCATACAAACTCCAGAAAATTGGAACAGAGACCCTGAGAGAACTAGAGAGAACTAGTAACTAATCTTCCAACAGCCCCAACAAAAATGGCAGGCTCATCATGAGAGTTGTGGATCCACAGGGATGGGCTGATGGGCTGCGATGGCGAGCCTTGAGTCATTTGGATATACGCTGAACAAGCTGAAGGTGGATTGGAGGATGTCGGGAGGATGGTGCTGTGGCGATTTCATCATTTTTCATCACAAAGTTGTTGATGCCTCCAGAAGCTTGCCATAGTCTTGTGATGTTTTGTGCATCTTGGGTTTCCGATGTTCTTTTCCTCTTGTTTCCAAAGCTTTGAGAGGTGTGAGTGCCACTGACACTGTGGGTACAAGATGGAACAACCAAAACCCAGACGCAAATCCAGATCGAACTTGTCGAAGCAGCCATTATCGAGGTCTATGGATGTACCACCTATCCATCTATTTATCCATAGGGGTGCCCAAAAAGATAGAAACAATCCAGGTTAATGTTGATGAACATTACTCTAAAATTCTGAAATTTTCATTTTTTCTATTTCTACCGTATATATCTATTATATATCTATTCTAGGGTCGTTGTAGGCTACAGTATGTATATGTGAAGATATTGTGCCCCAGAATCTAATTGTTTTTTTTTTTTCTGTATATCATCATATTCTCCCCATGAACATGGACGTTTTTTTTTTTTCGTATACCGGTATACCATCATATATATATACCATCATATATATATATACCATCATATATATATATATACCATCATATATATATACCATCATATATATATACCATCATATATATATACACCCCATTTTCAGATACAGCCTCATACGTATTTCACAACAAACTCTTGGGATGCCACGCTGCCCAGCAGGTCGATGTGAGAGGCGTTGCTTCATCGCCTTGGCGATGGCTGGTGATGTCCAGAAGAAAACCAACTCGAACCGCCGGATGGCCGGTTCTAACCCCATGAAATTCGATGGTTTTTTCCAAACATAGGTTGAATTCCAGTGGTTTTTGTTCCATGATTTCCCGATCCATGAAAATTGCCAGAAGACCCATAACAAAATCATCCTGTTCTGCAGATATCCCGCATAGGGGGGCCACAATTCTAGGGCAGCCAATTTTGAGCCTCCTGCCTTCGTGGCACAGGGTGCTGCACTTGCGAGAACGTTGAAGAGGGCGCATCGCTGCCGCTTGGTGATGAATGTGTGCCGGGAGTACTGATTGACCTTCCGTTTGGACCCATGAAAATCGGTATGTTGCCCCATGATGATTGTACTTTGAGCATCTTTTAGCCATATTTATGGGATAGGAAGGGTCAAGGATGAAGACCCACTTAAACCGTTTTTTTTTTTGGGGTTACACACGTTGAAACCGTACCCAGATCATGTAGTTCGATTGGGGGGGTTCCCTGTATTTTTTTTGACTGTTTCGAAGAATCTTGTAATGTTTGGGTGTTGTCATTCGGGTTCTTGAGCACGGTGAAAACAGAATAAGACAGAGATACGAAGACATTTTAAGCAAACACATAAGTCATATTCAAAGTCAACGCAAAGATCACATCATTTTTTGTTCGACCAGAAGAAGAATCACATTATTGTAGTCTTTGGATTTCTTTGATTGTTTTTGATATATGTCCAAATGTTAATTTGAGACCTCCTGACCTAAAAACTGGTATTTCAGTGATGCTGGAAATGACGGGAGCATCTTCAGTAATTTACTACCCGGTGGTTTCCTGCAACTTGTCCTTTCAAGGGATGATCCCAAGGGGGTGAAAGCACCAAGCCCTGCAGGAAAACGATCATATCTCCACGACTGGTTGTTTCAAACCTCGAAGCCACCAGGATTTTTGGTGTGAAACTGCCATCATCTGCCAGGTTAGTGCTGCCCTTGAAGAACTGTTGGACTGCGCAGGCGGTGGACAAGGAGTGTCCAGCCGTGGCACAGGCGACCACAGGGTGTTTGACAAGGTTCCAGGACACTGGGTTTTATCGCCAAAGATATATATAGATCGAGTTTGAGAGTGAGAGTTGATCAGGAAGGCATCTAGTTGACAAAAAAACAATGATAAGCAGATTCATTTTGGAACATGCCATAGATGTTCTTTTTCCACTGGAAACTTGCAACTCCTGTGGTTCACAACGGCATCGAAATTCACCAGCCCCCAGATGCTGGTCATGTTTAATCCTTGGCATCCTCTTTTAGGGGTACCCCAAACGGATCTGAATTTTGACATATTTTGGCCACAAAAACCTGGTGAAATCATCATTTCCGTTGAGGACATTCCCGCAACTTTGCCGTCTGCGGAGGCCCTCCAGAAAGCCTTCGTGCGACATCCGGAGGGGCTGGAGCTGCAAGCTGCGTGCACCAAGATCGCGTTGCATCTGATTTTCGAGCATAGGCACACGATGGCACACGTATGACGGGGGATGTAAAGCCAAGGATTGATGGCCGATGATATTGGCGATTTGAGAGTTAGGAACACATGGATTCTAGAAATTGCAAGGGTCAAAGGAACAAACATGGGGATATTGACCAAGAAACACAAGCAAGGGGATTGGGCAGTCAAGCCTGACGATTTATCCGAGAAAAAACATGGATGCGGTGGCAGTTCAAGGTCATCAGGGGGTAGTTTTGACGCTGAACCACGGGATGAAAAAGTCAGGGCCTTAATTGTGACGGTCCAATACCATTAATTATAGTGGCATCATATCCCATTATAGTGGCATATCTATGGGATATATAATTCATTATAATTCATTAATGGAATAAAGTTACAGATTTTCTATCTTCAACCCAGCACTATTTTTGTTGCATCAATGGGTGGTAGCTCCAGGCAATTGCAGAGAAATCCAGAGGCAACACCTGCGGCAGCACAAGCCTGGACACTTAGCTACCTAGGTTAGACTTCATTGCCTGCCATTTACCCTGGTCAAAATAGCCGTTCTTTATGGATCTTCATAGCTCCTAGTATGGTATCCTAGCTCTTGACTCATCCCCAATTTCAGTGTGTTGGTCAGTATATGTCAGTATCAACAAAGTTGATGTGGTCAAATAGTCAAACTGGCCTTGCAGGGATGAACATCATCCCAGGTAAAACGTGGCCTTCCAATTAAACCAATTCAATCAACCAGGGATCAAATTACAATTCCTCCAGCTCCAACACTCTGAAAACACTCATCCCTTGGAATGTACTTTCCCAACCCACAACTGAAGTCATCATGTTAGGTGGGGCTTACTATTCCAGGCATCATCAAAGGGTCATCCCTGAGGAGCTCCGGCGAAAACACCTGGAGCTTCTGGGACCTCGAAGTCGGAAAATCGTGGCCTGCCTCAGGGTTTCCAGCCGAATCGATCCAGTTCCGCTAGGTGAATTTGCATCTGGATACATCTGGTAGATTTTAACTTTGATTTAAGGATAATTATAAAAGATTTTATTAAAGTCATTGCCAGGATTAACAGCATAGCATGTTCAGGGCGTCCAAGTTGATCTTTTCACCATTTTTCACTGAGGAGACCGTCTTGGCCTGGGGTCGACGCGACCTGGAGTCCCTACAAGGGAGCTTTTGGTTCGAGGAGCGTGACGGAACATGGACCGGAGATCAACAGGTCATCAGAAATCCATAGAAAGCCTGGTTGCCAAAGCATTTGAACGCATTTGAAATCCTTTGAACTCCTTTGACAGCATTTGATTTCAAGGTTTCGTAAAACTGTTAATGTATGGTAGGTAATGGTAATTTAAGCAACTTATACGTAGTTTTAATGTTGATTATTTTACCAAACTCTGAAACTGTTTTGCCCAGGAGGCCCATCGTCGGCAGGCCCGGGCCTCCGACCTGATAGAGTCTGAGACAGTAGGAGCAGAAGGGCCATATTTGGGACGAACAGATAAGGGGACTACGGAAAATCATTGAAACATATGGGAAAATCATGGGACATCATTGAACAATTGGTGATTACATGGAGTTTTTGACTTGTTTTGATTGTCAACGACGGGGATTCTTATAGATTTAAACATCGATGATGGTGATTGGGTTTCAAACCAACAGTGATTCATGGGAATTTGACGAGATCTATCACCAGCTGGATCGTGATACTATGATATTTGATGATATTTGATGATATTTGGGATTTGGCTCTGTCTGAAAATGGAATATGGTCCAAATTTCTCATTTTCTATGGGGACCATGGTGATCAACCCCTGGTTGCGGTACGCCATGGCCTTCAGCTGCAGAGGAAGAGATCCTGGCTGATCTCCAAGCGTTGCTGGCAGATCTGGGACCGGAGGCGTTTGGAAACGGCCGATGTTTTGGGATGGCAACTGGCGCGAGGTTTGGGATGTTTTACCCTCTGGTAAACTAACATAACTATTGAAAATGGCCATTTATAGTGAGTTTTCCCATGAACAATGGTGATTTTCCATAGCTATGTTAGTTTACCAGAGGGTATCTGGGATGAAACCGCTGATTTTTGGATGGAAACAGCTGGTCAATTCGACGTGTTTTAACAGCTGATCCATTTCGACTTCCAGAAACCATGGATGAAGGGGATGAAACTACATACTGGGACCATTACAGTAACCATGGGGGTGTGTATTCCATCGGAAGGTGATGGGATTATCCAGTAAATCATAGGATTCTTGTGATCTCACTTGACCTTCCACCAGAGTTGTGTCCAGGTGTCCTTAGCTCTGGGTTTGATCGACCAGCTGGAGGCCCGGCTACCCAAAGATGATAGCTTTTTCAGGGGGAAGAGCTGGATTTCACCGCCATATTCCACGTGAGTCAGTTACTGTTCATCAATGGATTGGTTTGTGGGTGAAAATCTACAGGAAATCATAGATTTTCCCATGAAGATCATGGGGCTTTCCTGTAAATTTTCCCTTAAACCAATCCATTGATCAAATGACAATACCATGATCTTATTTTGTTCCGTGGCACTCTTTTTCAGAATATGCCCAAACATGCCCAAACCATTTAATCAGTGAGTCAGCGAGTCTTCTCGAATTGACATGGGTCAACATAATCAAATGACTAATTGTTTGACATTTCACATAATTTAGCTATGTCGTTTTCATCATATGTTTAATCATTTCGCAGTTTAGCTGGATTAATGACTATTCAATAATCATCAACAATTAATAGTCATCAATATATACACACATATATATATATAATCTATAATATAATATATGATATATATATATATACATTATACATACATATAATCCTATTAAACGGATAATCATCATATAAAAATGCTTGAGGATTCTTCCTAGAACCACCAGTGGTTCCTTGGAGGATCGTCCCAGGCTGCCACGTATCGTTTTCGCGGTTGAGCGGTTGAGCAACCCTGGTGATGGTGAAGATTTGATGGTTTATCCATGTTTATCCTACGTTTTTCAATGAGTGTAACTGTGGTTACTAGCAGTTACTAGCAGTTACTAGCAGTTACTAGCAGTTACTAAGAAACATCAAAGTAACCCCCAACATTAACCAGTTGTGGCTTGTTCACATGTATAAATTGGGTCTAACTATGGTTCTACAACCAGTTACCCACAGAGATGATCCTCCTCCAAGTATTCACCATCCCCCCCATGACGTCCCCTTTGTGTCACAGGACGGTCGTTCCGCCTTAGAGGGCGAACTGCCGAGAGGATCGGTGGAGGCGCTTCCTTTCCGTTTTTTTTTGACCAACTTCGGAGACGTTTTCGAACTTGGACTTCAGTTGATCATAGTTTATCATAGATGATTTATGATGATTTACCGATTTACCTATTAAAAATGGTGATTTTCCATGGGTTTCGTTAAATAACCAGAGGGTATATATATATATTATATATTGTATTGTTTGATATCTCTTTGTTGGTGAACTGTTCACCCAGCGATATTTTGATATGTTCCCTTCCCGAGTGCCTTTTGGCGAGGTCTACGCCTGGGCGCGCTGGATTCTGCAAGAGCTCTCCGTGCAGTTCTTGCTGCCCGGAGGTGAGAATCCCCAGGAAACCAGGGATGAAGCATGTTGCCACTGCTTAAGTACCATAGCTATGGATGGAAACCATTGGGAAACCATGTTTTTGTTGATGATTGGTGATATTGGTGATGACATACCGGTTTTTAGAAATGGTGATTTGTCCATAGCAAGCCGTTTAATTACCAGACGGTATCATATGAAGTCCAAGAATCTAAAAGTCGAAGTGATCTTCCCATTTGAAGCACTGAAAGAAACCACCTAACGATTACTGTACTTACTTCTGGTACGCATTTTTTTTTGGATGGAAGATTCTTGATGGAAGTGGATGATGGTCCCAGTATTGAACATGTTGGATTTTACCCATTGTCAACAATGTTGGACCGGAAGATAAGACAATGTACTCCTAATCTTCAACTGCTTAAGGTCTCGCCATCCCATTCTTCATACTTTCAAAAAATGTCAAAAAACTGCAGCATGCAGATTTTCCCAAATATGTTTTCCATATGTTTCCCTTATATTATGAGATGTTAATGATATATTAATCATATATACTGTATATATATATATATATATTAATAATAATAATAATAATAATATATATATATATACATTAATCATACATATATAAATATATATATATATATATATTCCATACATTTCCATATATGTGTTTTTCCCATATTTTTCCGCCATTTCCCAGCGGCTTTTTCCACGGTTTTTTCACCGGCGCCTTGGGCGATTTGGTTCTCCAGGCGATCGCCTTGATGTCTTGGCGCCGGGACTGGAGCTGGTGCCAAAGGATGTGGGAAAGCCCAGGTGGAACGTTTATGGAAACAGATGTACTGTAATTTATATATCATTATATATCAATTTATATATCTATATTAATAGTGAATGGTGATTTTATAGATATATCTATTTATATATCTATATTAATAGTGAATGGTGAATTTATAGATATATCTATTTATATATCTATTTACTGTGATTCAGATGTATGCACATAGTGATTTATATATACATAGTGATTTTGCTAATTTATAGTGATTATGGAAATTATTTATGATTTCCATAATATTGACAGATGTATATAGAAACTATAGTTTATATATAGTGATTTTGCTGATTTATAGTGGTTTTGCCATATATATATAATGAACATTAGTTGTATTTGCTGCAATGAAAATGTAGAGCTGTGGAACTTTTGTTAACATTAATCATATATTACAATATATCGATTGTAAAACTGCAGTTGGTAGTTACAAGATATATTATACCTATGTTACAATATGGTCGCGCCGTGGCCAGCGGCCTGTGGGCCGCAGGCATGATCAGCATTATCTTATCTTATCATCTTATCCTGTCTTATCTTATCATATCATCATCATCGTCGTCGTCGTCGTCATCGTCTGCAAGGGAATTCTAGATAAACGAATTATGCATATGAAAATGTTCAAGATAAAGATAATGGTCCTATCGTAACCGGGCAGACTACATTAACATACATGTCTAGCAAGAACGTTACATCAACGCAGCACAGCGTAGATATGCAAGCGTGCAAGAACGCTAAAGAACACTACATCAACGTAGCACAGCGTAGTTCCGCAAGCGGGCAAGAACGTTACACCAACGTAGCACAGCGTAGCTGTGCAAGAGCGCAAGAACGCTAAAGAACGCTACAACAACGTAGCACAGCGTAGCTGTGCAAGAGCGCAAGAACGTTACATCAACGTAGCACAGAGTAGATGTG
>Ga0126342_10002797_pt1 | contig 27891 bp, 27 predicted proteins | sample Cyp1metagenome_FD_92528 | JGI IMG/M metagenome (GOLD analysis project Ga0126342, IMG submission 92528) | Coral microbial communities from Lord Howe Island, Old Settlement Bay, Australia - Cyphastrea 1 metagenome | ecosystem: Host-associated > Invertebrates > Cnidaria > Coral ... | reverse complement strand
TCTGGCTCTTGCTCATCATGTTGTTCACTGATGTCGTCAATGCAGGAGCCTTCGGCAATCCATATCGCTTTCATGCCACAGGGTTGAGGAATGGCATGAGGTGGAGGGGGTGCAGATTGCACTGCCTCCATCGCTCCACCACGCTGCGTATCGAGTTCACCAAGCTTCTTGTTCGCCTCCTGCAACTCGACGTAAAGTCTGCCGTTCTTCAAGATCGCATCATCTCTCTGAATCATGATCTCTGTTATTATCTCTTCATTCGTCCATTTGTCCATTGCTGCGCTCTGTTCGAAGATCCGGCCATCCTTCACGCGAAGTTCTTGTTGTAGTCGGCTGTGTTCTTGTCGAAGTTCTCCCACAACCTGTGAATTGGGCGAGTTGGCGACATCATCCCACTTGCCCTGCAAGATCTCAGCGGCACGTAGGCAAAGTTGATAGTTGACTTCGGATAGTTCAGTGTTCTCTTCCTTGAAGTTCCCCACCACTTCCTTGATACTGGCCTCATTGTCCAAGATCATGTCCTTGTCACATCGAAGTTGATCAGCAACCACTTTCGTTAATGCATTCATGTTCGTAGTTGCTCATCTTCCTTCTCTCTTCAACGTCATCTCGGAGTCCCTCAAGCTCATCCTCGCGTTGTCGAGATCCATGTTAGACAAGGTCTTCAGTTTACATGCATAGGCAATCTGATCACGTAGTTTCTGCTTCAGGTGCTCGATCATGAGATCCTTCTGCCTCATGTTCTCCGCAAACTCTGTGACCTGACCCTGCATTTTGGACTAGTTCTTGACCCTTGATCATCACGGCGTTCTGGGCGTTCGCCCGGAGATTCTCATATTTGTTCACCATCACCATCTCCACATTGGCAGCTAACCTCGAAGTGATAGATGCCATCTCCTGACGGTTCATCTCCTTCTTCTCGGCGACGTAATCGTGGCATTCTTGTTGAAGTCTTTCTCGTTGTTGCCGAAATTGTTCTGCCGCCTCCTCTGCGTCATGATCTTGTTCTTGTATGTGACGAACTGCATTCTCGAGTTCAGAGTGGTATCGTTGCCGTGCAATTTCGCTTTCTTGAATGATATGCCGTGCTCCATCCTCAGCAAGTTCATTGCGACGACCAAGTTCCATGATCCTCATAGTAGAGCCATCATCCATGAGATGTGCCCCAGCGAGAGCCTCAGACTGTTCACTCATGATACGTGCTGTACTGGCTAGTGATTCCCTCATGTACTCAACCTCAGCCGAGACATATTGTTGATACATGTCGAAGTTGTGGTTGGAATAGGCTTCCATTTCACACATTGCTGCATTGCGATGACGTAATGCGCCTTCAAACAAGATGACTCTTTCTTCAAGTTCAAACCTAGCTTTCTCACCCTTGTCCATCTTATTGCTGACATGTAGAAGTTGCTTGCGAGGTTCACTTTCGCCCCGGGCCGCGCTGTTGGAGGATTTACGTTTCGCAGTGCCAGCCGAAGGGCTTACACCGTTACTCCGTGTAACGTTGGCCGAAGGACCTACATTACTCTTGTCCTCTATAGCAGGTCTCGAAGGGCGTCTCGCTGATCTTGCCGAAGACGATCTCTGTGGTCTCCCCCTTGGAGTTGTTTGGCCGTGGCCCGCAAAAGTTCCGCTATGCGCACCTCTGCTGAAAGCCGCCCATGAGGTAGTACCTCCACCACTGCTGTCTCCTGATCCCGGTGTGTCCGATGGACGTGCCGGGGCCGCAAAGGACCAAGCGGTTTTGTTGCTGCTAGCGTTGTTCTGCGACATTGCTTCGGTTGCTGTGCTTCGCACCACTTCTGTTTACACCCGTCTAATCGACGGGTAGTAGGGCAAGGGGCGCGGGTTGCCGAGGTCAATGAAGATGAACTACGTTCAATCAGCCACCAGTCAAGCTTTGCAATGCCAAGTTTGGCTGAAGGTTGTGTGGAAGTAGCTCTTGAGCAGTTGGCTGCAGGACCACCGTACGCCCCAGGGTAGATCGCAATTACGGCTGATAAGCTGAGATTGGGTACAGGTCTGGTAGTACTCCGTGAGCTATTCGATGTTCACCAAAGATGCAAGGATTCCGCAGCTCGGAGCGCAGCAACCGTTTTGTCGTGTCATATCAGCGGTAAGGTGTCCTTGAGCCAAACCGCGGGCAATGAATTGAGTTGTACCCCTGGCTGGCCAAACAGCTGATCTATACATGGACGTGGAGTTGCATATGGCCTGCGTTATATTCACAAATTTAATATATATATATATATATTATAGGAAAAACACAGCATGAATCTCCGACTTGCTGAACTGCCACTTTTCCAGCATGTTTACCTTGCTAGTGTTGAATATTTGGACTCTTGTGTCAGGATGTGTCAGGTGTGTGGAAGATTCTGGCCTCTTGGAGCAGTTTTAACTCCACTGTTGCATGCAGACGCTCTGGCCAGCCACTTTGGCCGGAGAAGCACCTATCAGCACAACTCATTTTGAGCATTCTAGTATATTCTAGATATTCTAGTTATACCTTATTATTTTATAGATTATAGAGGTGACCTTTTGAGCAAAGCCACATTTTGTTCACTTAGACTATCACATTTTGGCTGACATCCTCACGACTCACACGCACCCTCTGTAAATGATCTGCTGCCCACACCTCGTGACTTCTGCAATTCGCGCTTGCACAATGGCATTCAAGGCTTCCTCGTCTTGGCACAGATGGACGCACACAGGTTCTCCTGAAACACAGAAAATGCAACAAGTCTGGGGAGTCCCCTCTCGACATTGGCGGATGAAAACCCGTGAGTGGCAATATGTGGCAACGTGTCTGTGTGCCCAGCCTCTCAAATGGCATGGCATAGGAGCCTCCTCGGCAACCACAGGCACCTCAACACCAAACGGGCATAAATCTAAAGATTTATATAATAAGACGATATAAGACGTATGTGAAGTCTGATGAACTCTGATGCGATCTGATGAAATCTGATGAAATCTAAGTGATCACTTGAGGTGGTAGCGACAGCAAGGCTCCAGCAGAATCCTGAGTGATCCTGAAGAGTCTCTGCGAACCCTTGGCCCCAAAAAGTATCGACCATGTTTTGCTTGTGATTCCGATAATATTACTATCACTTAATATCAACCATCTAATAGCAATGTTTGAATGACATACAGAGTCCTACCAGAAAGTGATTTCGAGATATTTCGAGATATTTCGAGGTATGAAGCATCACCTCAGCCATGACCCGGAGTCTTAAGGTACGCTGGCACCGGGCCTGGCTTGGCACAGCTTCCAATTGTGCAAGGGTGCGGAAGGTCTTAGCAGCAGCCTCTGCGCCAGCAGCTACCCAATGACTCGCCTTGCAGAAGACACTGTCTGCATGGTCCTTGTTAAATCCCTACTTCCGCATCCAAAGAGTGCACCGAACAAGGTCAAAAATAAACTGGATGTCTGTGACCCAGGCCTGCTAAGCCAAAAACAATGGGAAGCACAACAGCTACCAAAGCCATGAGGCCAGTGGGGGCGTTCAATTCCTATTGTCCCGGAGTTCTCAATCCAATAAAGAAAGCAACCCACGGGATGTTCACTGGCCATTTATTGCATTTTGGACCATCAGCCGCCACCTGAAGACGCATCTTGAACCTGCCTTCGCATAAAATGCTGGACGGAGAGAAGTGGCAGCAAAGGCTAACCAGCATTTTACACAAATGAATCGCGGAACTGGAGATAAGCTGAATAGACAGACCACTCGCCAGCGGTGTCAGACGCACCCTAAATTCAGATGAGCACAACATCCTAAGCAGAAACCAACGACCGAAGATGGTGAAGTCTCTGGCACTTTGCCCAACAACCCATTTGCATTTCACACTGGAGAGTGGAACAGTCCCACCCGTCCCAGTCGTCCCAGCCCAGCTTCCTGCACAGCAGAGGAGGACTTTGCCCAAAGCAATGCTCCACCACCCTGTTCCGCCAGCAGTGGAGTGTTGGCTGAATTCGCTGCCTTCAAACGCAGCTCCTGGAAAACATTTCAAAGTTGGTGGAGAAGGTTCGCGAGTCAAATTGAGCTATGTGAGCTACAGTAACAAACATTCCCAGTTTGGCGGATAAGTGCACAATGAGAATGACCGGCTATGTGTTGCATCAACTTTCCAATGCTGCCTCTGATTGTAGAATTTGTAAAGTCCAGAGTCCAGACTTCGATACCCATTTTGCTTAGCTTGGAATCCAGCCAAAGACAATGGGGAAACTGGTGAAAAGGGTTGAAAAAACATGAAATAACACAGGCCATGATAAAAAAATACCATGAAACACCTGCATCTCGCGGAAGACTCCATCCACTTCTTCGAGCTGCTGAGGGAAGTACAAGTCCACACTTCGTTCCAAGCTGTCCAACCTCCAAGTGGCATCTAAAAAGCAGTGGAAACATTATGAAACAAATATGAAACATCGGTCAGGTGAAGAGAGCACCAGAAAATCTACCGATTCTGGATATAAGCTGGATATAGTCTGGATATAATCTGAATATACTGTGACACTGTGTAGATCACTATGTAGAGCCCTATCATATGATTCATATGCACACTCTGTCTATGTCTGACATTGTGACTGTGACCCGTTAAAGCCGAAGTGCTCTTGGGTGAGGTCTGTGAGAAGCTCTTCATCGACCTCTGACATCTCGACCTTGGTCCAGGATCTGGGTCCACGGCAACGGTCTACCAGTCTCCGGGGAGTTTCGAAGTGTTTTGCCATGCACAACGATGTGCAACCGAAAGCTGAGCCATCACTGACGGGTTGGGGAAGTATCAAGACAAAGGACATCGACAAATGCCGTGCCCCTCTGCGAACAGCTAGTCGTGGTTGCAAAGGGCTTCTGAGCAGCCTTGCCATGAAAGCCATATTCCAATTTCAGCCGTGTGAAACTTCGAAAAACAAACCTTGTGGGATGTCCAGTCCAGTGTATTCGTGATTGTTCCACATGCTCTTGATAATCTTGATACTAATATCTTTCATAATATTCATAATGCAGATACAAGAAGAAGAAGAAGAAGCAGAAGAACCACCCAGAAGCAGAAGAAGCAGAAGAAGCACAGAAGACCACAGAACTCTTGCCTGGTCATGTCCAATCTCTCTTTTGCGCGAGACTGGGTCTGGAGTTGCCACTTCCTGAACTACGCACAGCCGGTTGCGCAATGTGAGTTGTGCCAAGATTGGAGGGACCCTTGCCTTTGGGAGCAACGCCCAAGACATTCTCTTCATGTGATGCATTCTTTCAGAGTTCTCTCATGCATTCACCCTTCGATCTTTCTCTCTGAACTCGCAGTCTCTCTCTCTCTCTTTGTGTGCCAACTCTGATATCTGTCAATTTGAGGCGATCAGCAAACAAACAACCCCTTCTGTGAAATAACTCTTCAAGATCCACATTACCTAATGAAAACAGATGACAGGAAGCAGCTCCACACTCCAACCAAGCTTATGCACAAGCTACCCTTCCCTTTGTGGTCACACTCCCTAACTTCTAACAATTTCTCATTCACAACTTCTTGCCTCAGCTGGCTCCAGGCTCTCCTCAGTCTTGGGATTCCTGTTGCCACCGTGCCGCGGTGTTCGCGGCGGCGTCGTCAAATGGCGGCCGAGTCTGGAAGAAGGTTTCCTTGCCGACAAGAAAACACAAACTCGGGAGATCTCGAGAGCATCAGCTTGTCATGTGCAGAACTGCTGCAACGCCAACCACTGAAACCTGGAAGTTTGATATTGCAGTGTATATGAATGTCCTAGAGCCCTAGAGCAAGAAAATCGACACTTGACCGAGGGCCTCTGGACCAGCGCCACTACTGGCTCTGTTGCCTCTACTGCCTCAAGTCTTGGCAACCTTCCTGCTGCCACTCGTGCAGACCTGGCCCGTGGGAACCCTGCGAACCACAGTTCGAAGCGAATCAGCAGAATCTCTCTGGGTGGTCTTGCTATTCGACTCAATCCCCGAAACAACAACATCTGGCGTTCACGTTTGTCAGCTTGGAAAGTTGGTACAAGCGTGATCCTCCGCAGCTTCCAGCGGCGTTTGGAGAGTGGAAACAAATCAAAAAAATCAAGGCAAAATTGTTTTTGATTCGTCTTTCGGCCTCCCTGGAATCCCTGGATCTGGCTGATGAACACAGGTGATGGGAGCTTGACATCGTCTTTCACCGTTCCCAGAGTCGGTCGCTTCCATATTGGAGGCTACAGCGACACCAATCCTTGGCGACATGTGTCACGCCAGTTGCTTCAGTTTCATCATTTCTTCAAATATGTGTGTTGTTGTTGTTGTTTTTTGGCATTGCCTCTGTCATATCTTGCTCATCATTCGAGTTGAGTTCTTCATGAGTTTGCAGCTTGGAAAGTAGACAGTATACAGTATACATGTGTTATGGTAGATAGAACCCCTTGTGAATTAAGTCGGAACGTCATGGGTCCCCATTTTAAACAGGGTCCTCTATAAAACGGGAACCCATGACCCTCCTGGGGAAGGTACACCTCTATAAAATGAAAAATATCAAGTTTGTAGAGGCCATCACTTAACCCTCGTTTAACCCCAAAACCCTTCAAACACTATGAAAGGGGGACCCATGACATATCGTCGAGCCTATCTTTATTTTTCTAAACTTACCCAAAACTCACTATAGAATGGGGGCCTATGACCCCCCCAAATGTCTGGATTTCCTTAACAAACCTTAAACCTAGAGTTTTCTTGACGTCATGGGTTCCCATTTTATAGCGATTATACACCCTTAAAAACCCTGATTTTCTGATGTCATGGGTTCCCATTTTATAGTACCCTGGGTCCTTCCTTATAAGTCCATAAAAATCCATGACATTTCGTTATCTTCCATTCATAACTCTTAAGGGCTATAACCATATGATACCATATGGATCGACCCGCGGTGATCTGGACGTATGGATCGGACTGGGCCACCTGCGTTTTGGTATGCAAAACATAAAAACAAAAATCAAAAGCCATAAAACGTTCCAGAGTATTCCACATATTCCACATACTCCAGATACGTATATACAGGCATAAAGTGCCGCATGAGGCTGTGGTTTCCCATTCTGTGCAGGTGGTTTTTCCTTCCAAGAAGGTGTTTCCCTGCATGCTGACATCTCTATTTGCAGGGTGATGTTCTTCTAATGGTGATGTGCTAATGATTTTCTGTTGCTATGTCCCGTTTTGCCTCCATAAAATGGAAAATTATACAAAACATGACCAAAAAACACAAAAAACATAAAACATTCCAGAATATTCCACATATTCCAGATGTATACAGGTTATGCCTCTATAAAATTGAAAATGGTGTAAAACATTACCAAAAAAAAACTTAAAACATTCCAGAATATTCCACACAGACCAGATACAGGTTATGCCTCTATAACAAGTGTAATATGGCTCAATTTTGGGTATCCTGAAGCTTTTGGATGCATTTTGTAAAACGTGGTTAAAGTTGTAGCATGCGGTAGCAATATGCAATTAGCAATAATTGTGGCATTTCTGAGTTTTTTTCCGTTTTAAAGTTGCGGATGTTCTAAATTCCTTTATCTTGAAACGGCCATTCTTCATCATTCTTCGCGAATCAAAAAAGTAATTTCGCGAATCTTTCGCGAACCCCACGTTTTTCTTCCGCAGGGGTCTCATGTTAAAATCTGTTGCTAAATCTATCGTCAAAAAAAAAATGTCTCAAACTCAGAAAAGAACTTTCGCGGGGTCTGATGTTGAAACCCAGCGGCCTTGGCAATTAAAAACCCTTACATGGACCTTTAGAATGACTCCCAGTTGTATAGGTTGGGTTTTTATGGGATGGGTAGGGTATGATATGGTGTGGTATGGTGTGGCATGGTGTTGGTGATGTATGATTGTTTTGGTGATAGCAGCTTCAGCCACTATAAAATAGGAACCGGGAATCCATGACGTTGGAAAATTGCAGTTTTACGGGGGTCTATGGTCTCCACACAATGGGAACCTATGACGTTGTACGTGGCTGTCACCCAGCAGGTGAACATCACCATAAAATGCTGCTCTGACCACCCCAAAAAAATCTGTATAAAATGGGGGACCACACTCGAGCCCTCAAAATGAAAGAAAAAATGTGTATAAAAAAATGCTCTTATCCGGTCCATATCCCTCCCCTTGTTTTTGAGGAAATTCCTAAGGGGATGTAGATAGACATTGGTAGACACACCAAAAGAATCGGAAGCCTCTCGGCTCCTGTCTACCCATATATCAGCAAATTGCTGGAAAGTTTTTACGAAAGTGTACAACCAAACACGAAAACATCACCACAATTCCGTAGGTATCGCAAGTCAGATGCCTTACAAGCCCAGTCACAGGCCTTGACGAAGTTGACTGGAGGTTTCTGTGTGCAAACAGAATTAGAGCAGCGCATCAGGAAGGTCGAGCACCATTCCGATATGTCCCGTCCCTTGTACTTTGCACAGGCAAGAAACTTACATCGCTTGGGCTTGGCTTGGGTCCAATGGACAATACCAAATGAACAAGTGTGAGATGGTCTGTTGCCAAGTTTCTTTCCACGAGCCAAGACTGTTCCAAACCAGACACGAAAGTGTTGTTGTTGCCCCCTTTAAGAAAGGACAGGGTCGAAGAAATTGCTGCACGTACAGTGTACAGTAGTCATTGATGGAACTGATAGTTCTTGAATGAAGCACAAAAAGAATTGTTGATCAGCCGCTCAACGGTGGCATAGGACAAAAGTGACAGGAGCCGGCCCAAAGGCAATATGGGAGTTGAGATCGGGCTGGGTCTTCATGGGAGGTTGCAATAGTCGAACATACAAATGCATCCACAAATGCCACAAATGCCTGCTTTCAGTCATCCCCCATCAAGGAACCCTTCACAAAAAGAGCATGCACCCCAGCAACAAATGCAAGTTTACCATCATCAAATACTGTATCTTGTCAGCAGTGGAAAAACATCAAACCTGCATGTGTACGTCACATGCCGATGACTTTCTACAAGACAGGACAACTTAACCCAGGTATACACTCTGTAGAGAGCAGCATTCCAATCTTTCCGTGCAGCAAAAATAAAAATACAAGAGCTGTGCGGAAAGGATGTCACAAGGCTTGAGATGAAGAACCACTGGGAAAGCTGTAGGCTGCATTTTGAACATTTCAAGATGAGTGATTTCAAATATCTCAAACCTCACCTCTTTGGTGGAGAAACCCCTTGGGGGTTTCCAACCAGAGGACTCTGCGCCCTCGATTCAACCCGCAAAGGGACTCGAAAAAAAATCAGGATTTGAAGAGACTTTGCATGGAGGGTCACTTTGCATCTATATAGAATCTATACAAATCGCATGAAAACTAGTGAAGTGCCTGAACTTACTGTCTCTTTTTGGGCCGCTAGTGGACAGTCTCGGACACGCCATAGGCTTTGCCATCCTCAGCGCCCGCCTAGTCACCTGCCATGGCAAATTCACGTATTATAGAAACGATGGAGAAGTCTGTTGACGTTGAAATGCCAGCATTGACCAGCCTCTTTGCTCAGGTCCGTAAAGCCTGCATCACTCAGATCAGTCAGACCTTCGCACAGCCGGGTCCTCTTGCATCTAGAGTTCGGAGTGGCAATGTGTTGGAATGGATCGACATGCAACGTATTTTGCTGTATCTTTCCACACTCCAGCACAGCTGCTAGTCACTTTTAGACCCACTTTTGAGACAAGCGGCCACCCTTCTTGCATTTGGGAGATATGGTCGAAAAGCTCCTGTCAAGCCGGTCTCACGATTCCACAGTCACGTTCCATACCAATATCTTCAATTAGCTGCAACCTTGGTGTTCAAACATATTCAAGCATGAACTCTGAAAGACAAATGGTCCATGGTATCAGAGACCAAATCCAAATCACTTCATTTTAAAGTATGCCACTACACCAGACAAGATCAGACAAGGATAGGCAACACAATCCATGGTTTCTACCTGCCAAAATGATTCAATATGCCTCTCGGCTGAGATGACTGGTGGATTGCACGATTGCAGCATGCACAGCTCCTGATCCATCATCGAAACTGGAATCTCATCAGGCACGCCTGACGGAGAATTGGAGGATGCCTCCAGTAGATTCCAGTAGACCATGTCACAGTTTTTGTTCACGATCCACTGGACTATTGTAATCCCCTGAGCGTGTATTGAATTTACTGTTTAACGCTGACAAATCATGAGTCTGATCATCTGATCCTTTCATATCCTCAATGATTCTCTTGGCCTTGAAAAATCACTAAGGGGAAAAGACATGGAGATCTGCCTAGGCGGCGTTGGAGCTCAGCAATGATCTCACTGCCTGGCCATGTGGCACCACATGTTGGTTGCCACTTTGCACAACTCCCAAGTGCCAAGCCCAACCAGGTCAGCTCCACTGGATGTTTGTTCCAACTGCGAGATCATCTGGAAGTTGATCTTCCACTTCGGCTTGTCCATGCCCTGCGCTGCACAGGTTGAAGCTGGAACTTCTTAAACACCGACAAATCCAGCGACCCATCACATGTCACAAATCCATACAAATCCCCACACGAAACCCAAGAGCTGTTCAGGAGATTGATTCTTGACAACTTTGAAACATCTGCGCAGAACCAGAACCTTGACATGTTGGAACCTGTCCAAACCTTCTGGATCCTAGTGCTCCACTTTTGCTGCCCCTGATCGCCCCATTTCAAGGTATGTCAGAAGACCAACCAAAGCTGCATGTAAAATCATTGGGCGAAGTTGTTGGCAAATCTCTGTAGCCCGTGCTGCCAACCTGGAAAATGAAAACGACTTGATGAAAAGAATTTCCAGCAGTTCCACCCAGCTTCCCGATGACCTCGTACACCCTTAGAATCCATCGCTGACTTGGGGCAATAGACAATGGCCCACTCCAGGCAAGGTCCCCTTAAATCCAATTTGAGGTTTGCTTACGGATCCAGGAATTCTATGTCTTCGCGAAGAGCCATCCTATGTCCCCCCAGCCTCACTCAGCCAGCCCTGTATGTCGAAGCTCGTGCGCGGAAATGTGCAATGCAAACAGTGAAATGGGATCAGGCAAGATGCTGATACTGTACCAGTATGCATATGACACAATGGTGATTTGGTATGCTATGGTCCAAAGATATGGTGACATCACAAGCATCATGACTTCCAGCAAAGAAAGCATTGGAATCTACGGTATGTACAAAAAATCCCACAATGGCACTGGGTGTTCAGAGGTCTACAGTGTCCTACAGCAAAAATTCCCCTGGGAAAGAGTGGAGCATCCTTCGTGCTTGGCCAATGCTTCGCCTCAACAGCTTCTTGCAGTCTCCCGGAGCCTTTGCGAAAGAGTACAGTGAAGACAACAGCTGGAAAGCTGGAAAGTCAAGTAAGAATTCCATTGAGATAGCTGATTCATTTGAAATCAACTAAAGACAAATAGTGGGATGGCCACGTGCGATCAGTTAAATTTCCCCACAACGATCGCAGTACCCATGGGATAAAAAAACGAAATGTCTACTTGAAACACTTCACCCTCTCATTTTTGAGAGCCAAGCGTCGTCTCTTCCGAAAAAGCTTGTAAAGCTTCCGGACACGTTCCTCTGTCAGTGTCATCTTTTTGGAACTAAATACTGGCATGTGCACTCCGGAACATGAACCTGACACGGAATGGGCCTGAAGCTCGTCTTCACTTTTCAGGACGCTGGTTTTGAACCTTGCCAGATCTGGGAAGCAACAGTGCCTTCCAAGTTCCAAAATCATCTGATCCAATAGCAGTGGCACACCAAGCACTGGACGTGGACCAGTCCAGCAGGTTCACAGCAGCCCCTGGCCTCAGCCGACCTCACAAGCATACAGTTCACCACATTGCAAATCAGAGCAGCTTAGATCAAGAGGATCAAGTTGACAAATGTTGATAAGAACTCCAAAGTTTCTGAAAACCTTGGGTGTAGCGTCAACAAGGAAACACTGGCATAGCAGACAAATGCACTTTTTCCCAGCGTTGTGTGGACAAGGTGCAACGAACAGAATCCCATTCCCAACACTCCAAAGGACCATGAAAAGATCCATGCACCATCGCATAAAATGGAGAGCTTTTGAACTGGCTGGGGATTGACTTAACATATTGTCACTACAGGAAAGGAGAGTTCAGACTCAGTACCAAATGTGCTTATGACTGCCGAAGTTGGGAGGGGGGTGATCAAACTGTAAAGTCCTACCGGAAAAGGGCGATGCTACTGGCAACTCGTTTCACTTGAGTATGAGATGCTGTACAACTCGAAGTAAAGAGGATCTTTTCTGATTGGTTCACTGGTTCTTCCTGTGCTTCACACCCCTGTTGAACGATGACTGGGAAAACTGTTCGCAACTCGAACTCTAAACCTCCATTCGACTCCATCCTTCTATTGTGGCGAGCAGGGTGCATTAAGAAGTTCATCTCCATGTGCCATCAGGGATTGGTCCCGACAGGTTACACACCGTCGGGCCGTCGGGTCGAACATCCTCTGCGCGGCAGAGGCTCTGCTGTCAACATTGAAACAGCGATATGAATCAAACATGAAACTCGATGCTACTCGATGCTAATTGCATCAAATTTGCATCAGCACATCTCAGCACAGGAGGCTTCAAACCTCCTGGGCTGTTGGACTGAGGAATTGAATGGCACCCGGAAACATCAATGGAGCATGTCTACCCACATATCCGTAGGCAAAAAAAATCTGCTGCCTTGTTGGGTCGCCTGATACAGTAGTTGTGCATTTTCAATTTTCTCAGACTCACCGATGCTTTGGAACGTCGGCCATGGCTGGCATGGAACGACTTAGCCACCGCTCTGCAGCACAAACACTTGGACAATAGTTACAAGCTGCATAAGCGGCATCAAATTCCTGTGGACAAAGTGCATGCAATGGGAAAGATGCAGATGAAAGTTCCAGAGGTTGGTCACGAGCTTTCAGATTTGCAAGGCAGGTGATGTGAAAGCGTAGAGATCAAAAATCCATAAAAATCCCAAACAAGAAAATTCTCAATCTAATCTCCATTGGCCAAACTCTGGAGGTATTTAATTTGTAAGCTCAGAACCTCTCAATTCAGGAGCTCCCTGATTGATACTCGTGCTCGAGCACTTTTCCTCAAACACCAACGACTCCATGCTTACTAGAGAACAAAAGGAAGTTGTCTTCAAGTGCTTTTGATGCATTTGTGAACGGGCAATATCAAAAATTGACCGAAACTTCTACCCGCTATTTCGGGGAGGGCAAAGGCAAAGGTGTCGAACGCAAACCGTTTCCAGCAAGATCATGAGGCCGGCGCAAGCTAAAGTATGGTCCTGCAGGTCCTGCATGATCCTTTTTTCATTGGCATCAAGCAGGGATCAAGATAGACTCAGATAGACCAAGCATCACTTCTTCCTTCGCCATGTCCACCAGTCGCTGGTCTCTGGCTTCACGGCTTGCACCCAACAGCCTCGACATCTGAAACTTATTGACACCATTTGAAACCATTTGAAAGCCTTTCTAGTGGAATAGAATGAAATAGATTGAGTAGGATCTATGTCTTGGACTCTCTCATAAAATGTCCTCAAGGGTTAAGGGTATTTGCAACGTGTCGAGGCTCGAAAAAACGTGTGAAAATGTGTGAAAGAATAAAGAATCCAAAATCGACCCCTACAATGTACAGCGGCGTACATCATACATATGGAGTCTCCGTTTTTGCGCCTCAAGAAGGGCTCGAAGAACTGGGCCTCAAACTTTGGCCCCGTTGGGCCTCAGACTGGGCACCAGTTTCAGTGCACGTTACAAGAAGAGGCAAATCAACCGGAACTCCTTTCTCGGGGCTGGCGCCACTGAGTGGCGCTAAAACTCCAAGACCCTGACTGTTTAAGCGGGTGACCACCTGTTTTCCAATTAATCGCACAATGCGGCAGGAACGCAGTGAACTTGAGCTACTGAGGTGTAAATGGTTCCGTTTTGCGGAACATTTACCAACAGCAAAAACTGTTTCTGGCCTCCAATAGCTGCGGAGGCATTTGTTGCAACGCTTCCGCCGCCGCTAGGCCATTACCTCAACATCGCATCGCTTCACCCTATCAATGCCGATGCCAAGGCTTGCAACAGCGATAATATATAATGAAAATATATATATATATATCATTCTTCCGTTGATCTGTTTGTTCCCAACTTCTCCATTCTGCTTGGGGAAGTGCTAAATAAGTTGTACTGACATAGTATACATATCTATCTATCTATCTATCTATCTATCTACCTACTGGCAATACTGATAATACTGATCATGTAGTCATTCCCATGCTGGTACCCACCAGGGTTCTGTGGCCACAGACCTTTCTCCTTTTCTGCCTGCACATGCGTTGGAGGTCCCAGTCCCAGGTTTCAAAACTGATCCGCCTGCGTTCAAAAGCACCAGTCTTGCCCTAAACACTGAGGCAAAATGTTGCCTTTCAACCTACTGTACTAATCACGCAATACCTACTGGAACGACTTCAGAACTCCGGAATACAAGGTCTGCACTGTGCCCTGTCCTTCAGCCACGCGTTCACAGCCTAAGTCATAAAAGATTCGAACTTGTTGAACTGATTGAACTGGTTCGTAACAAGGCCAGATTTGGTGTTTTCTTTCAAGCTGCTCTGGGCCAAGAAACTGTCCCCACGCGTGCACGCTCTCGATGTGCCTGGACTTTGGTGCAAAGCCTGTACCAACCTGACAGAGCTTTGAGTGGCTTGAGGTAGGGTACTGAAGGTGTTCCTTTCAGTTTAAGGGCAACTTTTCATTCAGTCTCAAAGGGGAATGCAGAGAAGGATAGTGGAAGGAGCCATTCCTCTGTCGACTCTTGGGCGGACCTGGAAATCGACACATTCGACACATTCGACCCATTCGACACATTCCACAGATGTCAATCACATGTCCAGGCACTCTCTGCCAGTCGCCAGGCAGGACAGCGCAGCAGAGTCGCAGCATCACCAAAGCCCGGTTCAAAACTGGCGCAGCAAAGCTATGATGCTATGCTTAGGCTATGCTTTAAAAAATTGTCAATACCAATGCCATGAATGCCATGAACAGAGACTTGACAATGCCAAGACCTGAAGAAACAGAAAGATATTTTAAAGAAGCCTGGCTGGTCCATGTGTGTATGATTTAGTATGTTTCGCATATACACATTTTATATGCCGGTTTACTATGTATCTTTCTTGGGTCACTGGCAGGCAACAAAGGTGCAAAGGAATGCACAGGAATGCAAAGGAATGCAAAAGGTGCATTTCACTGTTCTTCTCAAGTTCCAGTCCTGGGCTCCGCAAGCTGCTCGGAGAGGGATCGCAAGGTGTTCCAGGCATCGGCCAACCTGTGGAGCAGATTCCGGAAATTTAACCAGGTCAGACTGCCAAACCCTAATTTGAAAGCCTCCCTTTCAAAACTCTAATTCCTTCGTATCCTTAATCCTTAATACAGTTTATACATGTTAATACATCGTTAAGGCGATTCAGCACGCAGAATTAGAGTAATGGCCATTGGCCATTCTTCATAAGCTATAGCGACAAAGACTTCCGGGGAAAGTTAGGACCCCACCGAATGCTTCTAGGCAGCCCTGCTAAGCTACTTGGTAACTATCCACAAGAACTGAATAAACAAAGCGCCAACGACTCAGTTTGTTTCCAAGAAGCGCTTCTGCAGTCCCTTCTTCCAAAGGCTCCGTAGGGTCTTCTTCCTCAGAGCACAAAATCTCAAACTCCTCAAATTGCTGGCACGGCAAAGTCGCAAAGCATCGGAAAGCATCGCGAAGGGCAAAGCAACACTTCTAGGTTCCCAAAGCACCTCAAAGCCTACGCTGCTGTCAGGTTGCAGGCAGAATGTCTGCTTCTGCCTGTAAATATTGAACCTTCTCCTGGCACAGCATGTCTGTGTCGATCTGAACCAAAGAATTGGCCAAGTGCTGCAACGAAGCCCTGCACCTGCTTTTCGTTGAGGTCAAAGAGCGCCGAGGGGTTGAGCAGCCGTTGGATCTTTGCACGACCCACCACTCGGTGCTTTGCTACATACCTAGAAACAAACGAGAAAATACTCAGAAACTCTTCTTTCTCAACATATCTGCCAATTTCTGACTCATCTTGCATGTCCCTCAGGCTACCCACATGAACGGACATGTCAATGTGACGTCCAAGATCTGCCTCTCAACTTTGCTGAAAGAAACACACCATGGAACTGCTCAACAAGGAGTACAATTTGCATTGACTTCCAACTTTTTGCCAACCTCCAATGATTAATTGAATCCTGCTTCATCCAACCAGAGAGGACCCTCTAGGTACAAAAGCACAGGCAACATCGGTCGCCCCAATTTCTGCTGTCTAGCGACTTTACCAAGCCATCAGTTTGCTCGGTGGCCTTCAACAGGTAGTTGATACAAGCAAGCAGAGCCAAACTCTCAGGTTTAAAAGCTAGACAGTGTTTGCAATGTTGCTTCTCTTCCCAATAGCAGGCTTTCTCAATGGCTCATACCACTAGCAAAAAACTGATTGACTGACATGTTCAAACTCTCAGTTCTGCAATGTGAGCCTCTGAAGGATCACTTCCCCTACAGAACACCTATATAAATTGTATGCAAAGACTACCTTTTCCATCCTGAGTTCCTTGTTGGAGTCCAACGCCTGACCTACAAATCTCACTCAATCATTCTAAATTACCGGCTACAATCAAGATTCTTTAATCCCCAACCAAATCGCACTCTCAGTCCCCACGCATGTACACTCGGTGTGTTCTTGAATCATGCTTCAGGTTCTTTCGATGTCTTTCATCCCACAGTCCGTGAAATGCATTGGTTGTCACGTTGGTCGTTTCGTTTCGTGTCATCCCTTTTGCTCTCCTCTAACAGATCTTCGAGATTTAGCAGAGCAGCCATTGAATGCAGGCGGTACCTGCCGTGTTCAAGAGACAAACGCGCCGAGCCGTGCAAACAGTGCATTATATCAATATACAGTAAATATGCCAATATTCCCTTCGAAATTACATTTGTTGTGGCGACTAAAGCCGCAATTCGTCAGGGTGGCAGGACATGAACTCCTCGAGGACTGTATCTTACGGTTGCAAATGTTCCGTGATTAGAATTCCAAAAGCCCTGTTTTGGAAGAGATGAACCTCTTCATGAAGCGAATTACCATAAATTACATACGTATTGAATTGTATTGATACATGTATATCATGTATAATGTATTATCCTTCTTCATTTGCCACCAGAAACCAAAGACTTGCTTCTATCCCCATTCGGCGTGCCTGTCTGGACGACCTGTTCCGGATGGCATATTCAAATGCCGCGGAGATGACAGCCAAACAGACGAGTCACACTCCCAAGATGATCCAATCAACGTGAATGTTAAGAGCAAGGATATACTTAAATTGAAGATAAGCTTTCTGTGGTGGGTGAGGCTTTGTAAGGCTTTGGCAAACGAGGGAAAAATAAAAATTAAAAGCAATGGCCTGAAGCTGCCAGCTAGATTTGATAGAGTGTCTGAGTGCTTGTGTAGATTTGGTGTGTATATATATATGTATATATATATGTATATATATATGCGCATATGAGTTGTTCCTGTCGAGTGTGCAGGTTTCCATTATATAAAGTTTGTGTGTAGGTGAAACTGTGTCTGAACAATGCCCATTGCCTCCACCGATTGGATGGGTCGGTACATCGACCTTAGCAATAAAAAATGGCAAAAAAAAACAAACGTTTGTCAATCAGTTCGTGTTCAAATTGATAGCAGCTCCCAGCGAATTTTTGCATATTAATCCCAATGGCACGAGCTCTTCCATCAAGTCAACAGTCATGTTCTCCCTTCATTCAAACGGAATGTGCACAAGCCTCAAAAGTATTTGGGTTGGACCCCGATCTTGGAGAACGGACATATTCAGCGGGCAGGTCATCTTGAACTCATTTCTTTTTCAGGAAGAACCCTGACACTGTTCGCCCAGCCACCAAAGGTGCCAGAACAAAGCGGGCACCGCTCATAAGGAGATCCTGCAATCTGCAAGTGCAAAGCATAGCTAGCGTAAGTAAGGGCTACTACCACTGCTCTATTGCAAGACTTTTTGGTATCTGCTCAGCTCACAAAGTTAGCATACCAACACTTTAGACTTTAGACGTCACAAGTTTACGACCTGAGCCACAGGGAGCCCACCAGAAACCACGTGTTTTTCGTCGCAATTAAATCATTGTGGGCATGTGCCTGCAGCCCCAGAACAGATCGAAAGGTTTTTCCTGACCAGCTGACACTGGACCCACTGGACCCACAAGGTCATAAGTCGTCATAAGTCTAGCCTTGGTAGTCATGGCAACATATGGCAACACTGTATCAGCATGCATCAGCTGTATCTCCTTTCGTCATCAAGCTGGGGCAGATGGAAGGCACATCTGCCCAGTTCGTTAACTCGAAAGATTCTTTGCTTTGCAAAGACAATCTTGACAACTTTGCACAACTTTGCACGGTGTGCAAACAGTCATCTGCGATGCATTCTTCTGATGACAGCAAGCTCATGCAAACTCCAGAAACTGCAAAACATAACTTCTGTAGCTAGAGCAAACTTCAAGTCAGTCCTGTACCAAAACGCTCTGCGCTTTGAGCCGACTCTATCATTCTATGTGAAGATCCTTTGTCTCCATGTCTAATGTCATTGGAGCAAACAGCGTCCACTTAACATCCACATACAGTTCAATCGCATGAAAGATATAAAAGCATGAAAGGAAAACTAGTCCGTCATTCTGCTCTATTTCAAAATTGTTTCAAAGCCAAATCAACACAAAACAAGTACTTGAATGACTCAGAGCTCTTTTCTTTGCACAACTCCACAGGCTGGAAATGCCCAGCTGCATCAAAATTTTGAGAAATCTCGCTTTGGTGAGAGATCTTGAGAGTATCACTTCTCAGATTATCAGGCAATTACCTGAATTATTACCCATGTTTTCAGTATGTTTAGTATGTGTTCCATGTTTTCCCACGGGTTCCAAGTTTCGGGATTACAGCTCAAAGCCTGCAGCTCTGATCTCCCGGGATGAGAAGCCGGCCTGCGAACGGAAACCGGACAGGTCCGACAGGTCCGACCGGTCCGACAGATTTTTGAGGGAAATTGGACTCAAGGTACTGGTTTATCTGGTTTGGGTCTTTGAGCCTTTGACCAACAAACTTAGAAGTTGATGACTGCGAGCTATTCCAGTTCAACTGCTGGCAACACGGTCCTCGTCTAGCTCTGTGGCAGAGAAGCCGGCAAGTTTGAGCTCCCAAGAGGAATAGCCAGCTTCTTTCCTTGGAACAGTACCACAGGACTTAAAATCCATGCGCAAACAGAAAGGTCCTTTCGTCACCTGGTGCAATAGGTAAGCTGCTACAGTCACCTTCTGCAATTCGTTCAAGAGCCCACTGCCACTTCGTCTTGGACGGCTTCAGTTGTTTGTATTGCTCAAAAATGTGCAAACATTCAATATGATCTCATAATATCTATATTATTATACTTATGTGAACTTATGTGTATATATATATATATACAATTATATACATATAAACTATGTATATGTCATATCTATCATATACATATATATATATATACTATGTATATGTATGTATATGTATGTATATGTAATGTCTGTCAAAACTCCCTTTTCGTTTGCAGCTCAGGCGTCATCTCATCAGCCGACATTTTGAGCTCCTTTGCTGAGACGCCAGCGTCACGGAGCTCCCGCAGAGAAAAGGACAAGCACAGCTCTGCAGCTTGAAATCCTCCGATCCAACCGGGTATCCAACGGGGTGCACAAATCTGCACATGTTGCACCAGTCAGAGATGATTCTGACACAAAAACTGATCAGAGATCTTCAAAACATTCAATTCTGCATGTGGACCGGCTGTTTTCAGTATGCATTCCGCGCAAGGCCGACCTTTCATGTTGGCTTTGAGACGTCCCTTTCATTGCATTCTTTGATTTGGACGTGCTAGTCAGCTAGTCTCAAACTCTAGGTGTTGCCTTCCCGAGACTCCAGAAAAAAGAAGCCGAAGAGAAAAGCAAATGGTGCACTGCCCATCTCCTGCTTTGCGGAGTTGCAGCACAGTGAACCCAGCATCACTGAGGTCAAGCTGCGATGCACAAGCCAAATCGCTGCAGGAAAAGCCGGCAGTCCTGACCAAGACTGCGAAACCCAAGAGGGAATTGTAGTGTGATATGATCTCTTTTTTGCCAGAGCTGTTTTAGTTCGCGACTTACGGCTGTCGGCCCTACCCTACTGTTCGAAGGATTGTGGAAAAGCAAAACCAGGCGAAAAGAATCAGTCTACGCTAAGGTGAAAATAAAAACAGGCAATCTGTACAAGACTCGATTAAACAGGAGTTTATGTACATGTATCGTTCTGCAAAGGAGTGTGGCAAATAGTTATTTGATTCCGTGCCTGGCGCATCACGCACAGACGTTTCACACAGAGTTCGTTCACACAGAGTAGTGTTCAAAAAGAGTTCGATCACACCAAAATTTGTGATCAGTTGAAAGGGGGTTTATAAGCCCTTGCTGCATCGATGGAGATTTGGTACTCCATCATCATTAGCCTTCAGGATGTTCCAAGCCAGTTTCATGTTTTCAATGGTCCAATTTTTTCTGGGTCTGCCGACTCTTCGATTGCATGGGGTTTTTGGTAAAGCTAAATAGGAAGCAAAGGTGACTTGGTGTTGAGGGTGTGACCGGGGTCTTCTCAGCACATGCCCAAGTAGTTTGAGACGTTTCGTTTCCAACATTTCAGTCAAAGCTCTGATTTTGCGGAGAGGTCCCTGAGAAGGAGCACCAACTACTTCATTTGCTCGTTGTCATATGATATTACCAATACTTATTTCAAAATGCCAAAAACATGCAACATCATGCGACTATTGTTTTGAGCTTCCGCCCCCACATTCCGATCTAAAGCTGCTTATAAAGTCCCGCACGAGCGCGTCTAACTGTCAAAGCAGCACTCCTGAGATCTTGAAGGGCAAAGCCGCCTTTGAGCAGATCCTCAGCCAAGTACCCGAAATCTCGGAGAGCCTTGGCAGAGCTGCCCAAGCCCGAAAGGTCCTTAGTCACAACTCAGATCAGAAAAAAAAATGAATTCCACTTGGCCGCTTGAACAAATTTGGAAAGGATTCATCTTGGACGGTTCATAAAGCGGAAACCATATGCTGCACATTGCTGCACCGTGGTGTGCTTTCGTGTGCCACGTTCCTGGAAACTGTGCAGCCTGGGCTCAGCAAATTGGAATCCCGCATCCCTCAGCGCTGCTTCAGAGTAGCCAGCATGATACAACTCACGCAGTTGGAAGCCACAGTTTCGCAAACCCCATGCAGAGAATCCAGCATCTCTGAAGTCCTTCACTGATTCCGTGGCGTCTCTGAAATTTGAAAAAGGGTAGAAAATTGACTGGGGTGTTGTTATTGTTTGGGTGTTTTTCTTGGATTTCTGGCTGCGTTGTCGTTGTCGTTGTCGTTGTCGTTGTGGTTGTTGTTGTTGTTGTTGTTGCTGTTGCTGTTGCTGTAGTTGTAGTTGTAATTGCAGCATTATTATAATAGGTGATATTTGAAGCATTGTGGAACCTTAACTTTTTAACCGGTTCGTTTACATCTCATTTGACCTTTCTGGGCTCCACAATCTTTACGCCAAAGCAAAGAAACACAAAAAAAAACGAACACAAAGCAACAGCATGGAAACAGCTGCAGGGGTGCATGGGGGGGTGCGCTGCGTCACCCCAAGCAATGCAGAGACAACTTCGTTCCAGTTTTGATGCTTCTTTGCGGTTGTGGTTGTTCTTGTTACTCTTGTTGCTCTTGTCGCTTTTGTTGTTCGTCTTGTTCTTGTTCTTCTTGTTCGCTGTGCTTGTTGTTCTTGCTGTTCTTGTTGTCCTTGTTGTAGTTGTAGTTGTACTTGTACTTGTAAGAAAGCAGAAGAACAGGGAAGAAAGCAGAAAAGCAAAAAAAAATGAGAAAGCCAAAAATAAACAAAATAAAATGGACACGAAAAAAACAAACAGGCAACAACGCAGAAAAGCAGAAAACCCCTTCAAAATGAAGAAGCAAGGCAGAAAAGCACAAAAAAAAAGCGAAGAAGCAGAGAAGCAAAAAGGCAGAGAAGCAGAAAAGCAGAAAAACTGTAAAGTAGTGGAGAGGGAAAAGAAACTTAACTAAAAAATATAAATCCCTCAATAAATGGGTCCCCTGTGAAAGATATGAAGCCCGCTGACATCTGAAGACACGGAATACACACGTAGTATTTCAATGCATTTCAACTATTTCTTGAAAATTCTCCCAGCAAAATTTCCATCCCAGTCCTTGATGCAAAAACCGGCCTCTTTCAATAAGCGCATGGAAAAACCTGCTTTGCTCATGGACCACGCTGTGAAGCCTGCAGTCCTGTGCAAAAGTTGCAAGGTGCTAAAATAATGTCTTTGAGCTGAAGCTAACGCAAGACCAGTGCATTCAAAATCATTCAAATGCAATCAATAATCTCTCGCATCTCCAGAACTCTTGAAATTCTCTGGCACTGTCGTAGTAGCACAGCTTTTCATGGCTTTTGATGCCGCATCTCTCTCTCTCTCTCTCTCTGTCTCTTTCCCAGCCCCATGCACCAGTCCAATCTTTCGAGTGTCCTCAGCTCTCTGGCACTGACGCCAATACTCTTCAGCATCTCTAGGCCAAACGGCCGCAGCTCTGCCACTGCCACACCTGCTCGGCGGAGCTCAGCCGCGCTGCGCCCAGCAGCACGCAGCTCCTGTGAATTTCGAAGGCGAGAGACGGGTGTGGAAACGTGCAGCCACGTGGTCATATGCTGCTTGAGCACTCGACTTGTAGGGATGGAAAGGACAAAAGAATCTGGTCTGATGTAGTTTACATGGTTGGTACTACTTCTGTAAGCACTCTGACATGGCCGAATCTGGGGAGCAAGAAAGAAAAAACGCCAAGCTCAGCAAGCATAGTCCTTGACCGTGAAGCCAGCATTTCGGAAGTCTTCCAGGGTGAGTCCGAACTTCCCAAGACTCTTGGCATCAAAGCCTGCTTTTCTGAGCTCATAGAGCGTAAAGCCCAACTTCCAAAGCTCTCGCAATGCCACTCCAGCACGTTGCAATGCATCTGCGGAAAAGCCCGCATCCTTCAGCTCCTGAAGAGTCCACCAAGATCGAGAAAAAGACCAAAGGTTGCGTTATACATACTGTAATATGACTGTAATATGTGTGTATATAAAGCATATCCGCCGACCCCGTGCCGACAGCAAGGGGGAGCGTCGTCAGAGAAGACATTACAAGCAGCAATGGGAGAAACAGAAGGAAGAAGCAAGCAGACGCGATAAGAAGGCAAGGTGCAAAACAAAGCAAGGAAAGATAAGAAAAAGAAAGGCGCGCTGCAAGAGTAAGAAGCTAGCCAGAAGAAGCAAGCAGCAAGAGCAAGAACAAGAAGCAAGAGGTAAGAGAGAAAAGAAAGCAAGAGATGGAAGAAGAACGCATGTTGTAAAAAAGAATAAAACAATAAAACAAGGGCACAATAGTGTAATATATCATATAATATCATTATATATATAATTACATAGGAATACAAATGCATACACCTTATATAATGGTACCTAAATGCTACTTCTAGTTTTGAAACAACCTAGATCAACTTGAAGACTGCTTTGACAAAGTCAAACACCTAGGTTTGAGCCCTGCAGCTCTGCAGCCCTGCAGCCCCGCTGTTCCGCTCCTTGGCACTCAAGCCCGCCTGTCTCAAGCGTTTGGCCGAAATCTGGGCCGTCCGAAGCTCGCCCGCAGTGAAGCCAAGATCCAACAGCTGCGGTAGAGGAACACAGAGAACATCCACGAAGATCTGCACCGCAAAGCCACAGCTCCTGCACTGCAGATCTAGGAATCCAGGAAGGAAAGACGATTCACCATTTGGTCATGATCAAGTCATGGCTCTTTCCTTCTTCAAATGGAAAGCAGTAGGTTGATGAATTGGGTCGTATGGGCCGTATGGGTCAAGTCCATGGATAGTATAAATCTTGCTCTGAACTTGAACACCAGAGATGACCCAGGGTTGCTTGATGTTGCTTGTCTTCAGGACACCCTTTCATAGAAGCGTTGCTTTGGCCATCCACGCTTGAAATGTGACATCTCCAAAATCGAGGATGCAGAATGATACAGAATCTTTGTTGTTTGGCCTCATTTGACCAATGGCCTCACTTCGACACAAGGCCCGACATAGGTCCGTCAAAAGGCTATGATGAATGAATACATGTAGTGGTCTCAAGCAAGCATTGGCCTAGACATGCTGCGATCATGATGCGTTTTGGATTCTTTCCTCACTGCAGGACCAAAGCCTGTGCACATCGATCATTGTGTCTAGAATTGGAAATCGCACCACCGGTCACCACCAGTTAAAGGATGTTAAGGGGGGTTCAAGAAATGGCCTTGCTCCGTTCGATTGAGTCGGTTGAGTTCAAGCAATGTGATCCGTGTCAAGTTCGCAAAGATTGCTGGGGGTTTATTTGTGCATGTCATCAATGTCATCACTGTGCAAGTGGCCATGCTATGCGATGCCGATGCTATGCTGATGTTCTGTGTACTGTTCCATTTTTTCTCGGATGACCCATGATCAGTGCTGCCTAAAAGCTAAGTGTTCTTCCTGCTGGTCAAATAAGCCAGGTGCGCTTATCATTGTTTTCTGTCTTCAAAAACTCGTATGACATGGGCTGTTTGCAAAATTCAAACCTGTGCCAAAACTAGAAACAGATTGATTGTTCAGATAAAAGATGATGAAAACGTGATGAAAGTACAAGGTTACACAAGTAACGGTTCATTGAAGAGATCCAACCATGTCGCTCCTGAGGTCTTGCAACGAAAAGCCTGCTTTCCTCAACCCAATGGCACTAACACCTGCGTCTCGCAGCTGTCCAGTGGTGAAGCCCACATTGATCAGTGCCTGCGGCGGAAATACAGGCACAGAATTATACAGAATTGAATTTTGCCAAGTTAAATCGCAGCATACCGAGCAATACCGAACCAGAACAAACATCAGCTTGGCTAATAGGTTGGAACTCTGGATATCGACTCTCCACAATTTGAACTCCTTTCTATCGTTACTCGAAGTCCTTCATTCTTGATGAACTAATTGAGACAAGACTGACCCCTGAGTTTTGGATTCTCCAAATGCCAAACGCAGGGCCTTGATAGAGAAGCCACCCTCCAAAAGCTGCTCGGCCGAATACCCACAATCTTTGAGCTCCCCGAGAGAGAAACCGGCTTCCCTCAAGTCCTAGACTCAGCAGCGAGATCTCAGACTCCAGAGACACAAGACTTAGACTTGTTTAATTCACTGGTCGCCGTATCGCTTACATTTTGTTGAGTCTTTGTTTGCAGTCTCCTTCATCTGATCCAACACCATCTAAAATTAAATCTTGCAACAGACTGCTGTCCTGCGCAGACACTCCGGCTCGATACAGCTCGCTGGCGGATTGCCCAGCAAGAGCTGAGGGCCCATGAAGCTGACGCAACGCAATAAGTTGCCTTTCCCGTTTGCTATGCCAAAGATGCCAAAGCAAACAAGTCTCAACATCCTCATTTGCAACTTATATGTTTCAGGGCATGTTCACACACAAGCGTCTTGCCCTTTCTACTCTGGGAACACACACATACACACGCACACACATACACACCACATTTTGCCGTAGATGATATGTATACTGTTTACTTTTACGTGTCTACTCATGTGCATATGTAAATATCATACTTGAAGGAGGACATGAAACCACATTGGCTATGCCCTGCCTCAGGTCAAGCACTGGAGCTTCCACCACCTTCTCAGGCAAGTTCTGCCAAATGTCGATCGCAGACAACCGTCTGGAAAAATCCTGCACGCTCCGCCTGACAAAAGGCAGCGGAACATAAATCAAATCATTTGACCATGCTCTCAGCCATCCTTACCCTTTTTCACCTTTTGCTTTCCTTATGAGGTCGCAAGAATCAACGCCACGACTTTCTCAACATTTCTCAACATTTCTCAACATTTCTCAACATACTAGCCGGATCTTTTTCCTTGTATTTCCGTGCCTTGGCTCCTTTGCAGTCTGATCAATCTCCAGGTCGTTTCGGCTCGATCCAGTGAAGGTTGCACGAGTTTTATGCAGTGGCAGCTGCAGAAGGCTTTTCCGGATATCTCTAGTCGTCCATGCGGTCCATGCACCTTCAAAGACCATCACATAAGAATGCCCTGGGACTCAGCAGGGCCCGGCATCCCAAGACTGACTCCAAAGCCTAAAAGGCTGCGTAATGCAAGTTATCTTTAAATTACCTCTGCAGTTTCAGTGATTCTCTACGAATCGTTTCTCTAATCGAAGCCCAGCTGAACAATAATAAGCGCTTGACTCATTGCGCCGTCGAAACAATAGGCAATCACGTGATATCACGTGAATGTACAAAGCTTCAGCCCTGGACACAAAAATGAGCAAAACATATCAGTGCACATCGGTAGACCATGGTAGACCTATGCCACCATAGCAGCCATAGACTGCCATAGACTTGCTTCAAACCTATGACCTGACCCCCTGCACCCCACCGGCACCCCACCGGCACTAGTACTGCCCGCCTCGTAGAGCTGCCGATGTCCGGGTTCAATCACCGCGAACTGCACATGGGCCCTCAGTGAGGCAGGGCCGATCCAAGGCCTCATCGAGAGTGGCTCTTCAGGGTGTACTTTGCTGGTACATTATTTTGTATCATTTTGATACATACCTTGATTTATTCGAAGTTGAATCGGACCACTTCATTCTTGACTGACGCCGGACCTTAGTCAAGATCAAGCCCAAGGTGCAGGAGGGCTAGGCTACAATGGGAGAACAAGGGAAACAATATGGAAAGCAACTGAACCATAGAGACCATGATGATCAATGATCATGGAGCAATGATCGTGCATCAATGATGGCCAATGATCAACAATGATCAACAATGATGTTTTTGAACAGGACTTCTGAGGCTGGAAGCACATCCTGGGGCAGGCACCCGGGCCAAAGAACCGAGGGCGATGGGAAGACTGGCAAAGCTCCTTTGTCACCATGTCTATGGATTTAAGTTTTGGTTGGCTACAGGCTGTTGACAGGCGCATCCAACACACTTGTCAAAGCAATTTTTGAATTCTCGGTCTCATTTGTATGCTAGGCGTTTCTATCTTACTAACAGCATGTGTATGTATGTAATGTAATGTAATGTAATGTAATGTAATGTAATGTATGGCATGGCATGGTATGCAATGTATGCAATGTATGCAATGTATGCAATGTATGCAATGTTATGCAATGTTGTGCAATGTTATTCAATGTTGTGCAATGTTATCTATGTATCTATCTATCTATCTATCCATCTATCCATCTATCCATCTATCCATCTATCCATCTATCCATCTATCCATCTATCCATCTATCCATCTATCCATCTATCCATCTATGTATGTATGCATGCATGTAACTATGTAACTATGTATCTATGTATGTATCTATGTACGTATGTATCTATGTATGTATCTATGTACGCATCTATGTATGTATCTATGTATGTATCTATGTATCTATGTATCTATGCATGTATCTATCTATGTATTTATGTATCTATGTATCTATGTATCTATGTATGTATCTATGTATGTATCCCTCTATCTATCTATGTATGTATGTCTGTCTGTATGTATATGTATATGTATATGTATATGTATATTTATATGTATATGTATATGTATATATATATATATATATGTCTATGTATATGTATATGTATATGTGTGTATGTGTGTGTATGTGTGTGTATGTGTGTGTGTATGTGCGTGTATGTGCGTGTATGTGCGTGTATGTGCGTGTATGTGCGTGTATGTGCGTGTATGTGCGTGTATGTGCGTGTATGTGCGTGTATGTG
>Ga0126342_10002796_pt1:0-25000 | contig 27893 bp, 36 predicted proteins | sample Cyp1metagenome_FD_92528 | JGI IMG/M metagenome (GOLD analysis project Ga0126342, IMG submission 92528) | Coral microbial communities from Lord Howe Island, Old Settlement Bay, Australia - Cyphastrea 1 metagenome | ecosystem: Host-associated > Invertebrates > Cnidaria > Coral ... | reverse complement strand
GCCGTGACGGGAGACTTTTCATTATTTCAGAAAATGTCTCAGGTTGGCAAGGCGTGCTGGTGCTGAGGCCTGCTTTCCAATCTTGGCACAGAATATTCCAACAGGTTGTCCTTCGATGTCCTTGGTACATTTCGGTTTGTGTGTGATTTGCTGAGGCTGTGGAGGCACCGGCAGCGACAGATTTGTTGACGATACGGAGACGAAGTGACACAAAGCGAAAGCTCCATAGAACACATTGACAAATGATACAATGGTCCACTCAAAGCTGTTTGAATGTTTAATGAGTTTCATGAGTTTCATGAGTTTCATGAGTTTCATATTCACTATGTGTCTCCTCTTGTGGCCTGGCTTTGGAGTGATGTTCTCTCATGTCTCGTTTCCATCAGTCCTGAATAGCACCACAGGGGCTGTTCCGCAAGTCGGCGAGGTTTTCGTTTCCGGGAACAGATTCGGGTTGGTACGGACACCTCTTGAACCACAATAGCAGGTCCAAAGTATGACCTCTGAGTTGCTGGAAGGTGTGGCCATTGGAGTGTGCAAAGCTTTGCAAAGCTATTTATTTGTTGGGAGAACATTTCAAACTGTTGAAGTGTTGTTCTGACTTCCCAGTGTGCATTCCTTGATGGTCAATGACGGTCAAATCTTCAACTGTAAACTGGCCAGGTTTAGTACGACTTGCCTCAGCGCAAATGACTCAGGCGTCCCTTTGAGTTTGGTGCATCCAGTGCCACAGGCAACACAGATAACACAGATAACGCAGAGAACACAGTTTGTGATGCAGGTTGTTTGGCACCGGAACACACGACCTTTGGATTTCTCGGAAGGTGGAACCGAGCCTTCGACTTCTCACTGAGGCCGATTTTCCAAACTCAGTCGAAAGGATTCGAAAGGAACAAAACAAAACACTTTGACAAGACTAAGCAGACTAAGCAGACTAAGCAGTTTGTGCAATCAGATGAGATCTGGCAGCCGGCACTTTAGATCACAGTCTGTGACAGTTCTTTGACACTTCTCGTCAGGTCTCCGTGTGGCCTTTCGAAGGCCTGCAGTGGTCGTGGATTGGACGTTGATCATTTGGGATCGTTTCGGTACTCGTTGCATGGTTGTTCTGCAGTGCACATTTCGTCCATAGCGAAAATGAGTCAAATCAAATAGAGTCCGAAACGAGAGTTGGAGCCAAGAGAGACCAAAGCCTCCAACGTGGAAGAAGGTTGAAGCCAAGCATTCTCTCACAAAATCATGTTGCGAATTCTCCAGCTCCCCAACACACTTTGATCTCTTGGTACGTACATAAATGGTTTGCTTCATGACTTTGCATTTCATGTTGGAAAATTTGACAAGGCACTGAAAGCACGCCCCCGATCCACATGACCGACGGCGAGCGGCGACTTATTGAGGCCTCTCATGTGATCACCAGGACGTTGTAGTGATTGCGGAAGCATGGGAAATGTGATGAAACGGGTGATGCCAATGCGATAAGAAAAGTATCGATCGCAAGGTCAACCGAGGCCTTACCCTCAAGGATCAACACACAAATGGACATGAAAGTTTAGAATTTTGCGGACGACCCCAAAAAAGCGGCAATTACAATCAGAATCAGGGCGGAACAAGGGCAGGATCAGGAAGGACCTGAGAACAGATGGAGGGAAACATCGGGAAACAAAGTGGCCAAGTGGCGAAAGCCTGGACCTGGGAGATCCTGGGAGATCCTGGGAGCGCGACAATTTTCACAAAATGAAGCACTTGTAAAGCACGGATCGAACTTGTCCCAGGCACTCTGCGAACTTACCAGAGAGGCCACGACGGAGACAGAAACCTTGCCGACCTTGTCGCTCTCAATGAAGTGGTTTCTGAAACATTCTGAAACCACTGGTTTTGTGTAGTCGGGAGGGAAGAACAGGTATGAATCGGTATGAAATAAGGCCAGACGTTTGAAACCGTTGTCATTGGTCGCAGGCTGGTCGCCATGTGCCAGTTGTGTTGCTTCAAGGTGTGATCCAGAGTGTGTACTGAGATTATTGAGATAAGTCAAGATGGATTGGTGGAAACACCCAGTCTTTTCGTGTGTTCTTTCAGAAAGCTCAAGTTTTTTAAAGCTCAGCTATTCGTTTTTATTTCAGGGCAATGCCTGGCTACGGTTTGGCAAGCTGCTGTCGCACTCGTCAGCTTCCCAAGCAGACTCATGTTGTGAAAAACGTTGGCCTACCAGAAGTATCAGAAGTACCACTGAAGTGCCCTTTGATGCTGTCCTCACCCAGGTGGCAATTCCGCAAGAACAGCCTCCTGTGAAAACGTTGACTTTGCTCGCGGAGGTAGGCAGATTAAAGTTTCACGAGCATTCATAAGTTGATTCATGAGGTGACACAAGCTTCATCATTGCTACGCACCTTCTCTGCTCAGAACTGTTGTTACTCGTACTTGAAGTTACTTGTACTTTCGTGGATGCAAGTTCGGACTGCTTATCACGTTTGCAGACTATGAACGAGGTATGGGCTGAGAGCACTGGATGCACTTCTCCTCAAGGCTTCCAATGCAAAGTGTGTTTTTTTTTGCCCAGGGTCAATTGGCTAGTCTCAAGCAAAGTTCTCCAGGGCTTCGCGAGCAGTTGCGGGATCGACTGCAGAGTGTCATGCAGGCGGATCGCATTCCTTTGTCGACTCATGTCCCTTCAAGTCTGTTGCCACTGCAGCAAGACGTCGCTGAGTTCCTCAAGTCCCAGGTTATTTTACCCTTTTGTCTCAGCAAGGAGACAGTCACAAGACAGCAATCGATTCCCAGAAGGTAACACAATTTCTGACCAATTTCTGACGTGAACCGATGTGTTTCTTCAGGTGCGCCATGGCAACTGGACGCTTGGAGCTCTTCAGCTGCGTCTGAATCTCTGAGTGCAACGGGAGCGGGAAACTTCTGAGAAACTTCCTGAGAATTCATCATGAGAACCTTGTAATCGTGTGTAGCCGGAGTTTCTCAGTTTCTCCTGGTTTTTCGCAAGTTCAGGTGCTGTTATGAAGGTGCAGCACTGTCGTGTCGACTTTGAAGACTTTCACCATTGGGGGAAGATCGTAGCACTGAATGCGAATCATCACATCTTGTGTGGGCAGGGGCATTCTAACATATTGTGTTTGAAGAAGACTCCACTTGAGTGTTGGGATGATTTTGCTTTGTAGATGTGACAGCGATACTTTGGAAGAGTGTTGAGTTCTCAGCCGCGCTTCTGGCCAGGCACTGCTTGGTGCGGAGCCCTGAATTGCATTTTTTTTTGCAAATGTCTAAACGGATCTAAAAGGTTTGACAGGTTTGAAAAGAATTTCACTTGAAATCACGACGTGAGATTCTGATCGATTGCACCGCTTTGCAAGGCCAAATGCCACCCAGTGCGCTTGGGGTGTTGATCCCTGCAGCCAGAGCACTTTTCCAACACGGTGCTGCAATTGCCAGTAGCTTTCACGCAAGTTTCGCTACGTTCCGCTTGCAAATGCTGAGAATTGGATGATGAAACTTTGACTTGAGAGCTTTCAGTGGTCCTCCATGCTCAAAACATTTCACTTCGTGCCGTGCCACAGTGCAGGCCAATGTAAGCATTTTCTTTGTACTGTTTCACAGTGGCTTCGTCCCTGTTTGCCAAATCTGCATCTTTGTTCCTTTGTAGCGAGGCCCAGTTTGAATCAACTCTTAGCAGCTCGCCCAAGCTTGCCCAAGGTGGATGGGTCACCCAAGCAGCTTCTGGGGACTTCCCACCTGCAACGAAGGCTGCGGCACATATTGATACATATTGCACGTCCGATTTCTGGTGGTGGCACAGACATACTACAGATATGCGCATTTACACACTTGTGCATATCACATCACCGCATGCACGGAGTAGAAACCAAGAGTGCAGAGCGTTGGACACAATCGCAAACATCTAGGTGGGCGCTGATTCAGTTGCTGCCGTTTCAACTTTCTGCTCAAAAGTCTGAAGGATGCAAAATCCAATGTGTTTCCAGCATTTGGTCCAGCGCGGATCCAACTGGTGCCATGGAGGAGCAAAGATATGTTCATCCAGTTCAGTACATGCAGCTCAGATAACATTTGTATGTTTTTATGGATCTGTGAATCTATGAGCATGTGAATCCATGATGATTCATGATGTCTGCTCTCCGTCGCCTCTAGTCCATGACCTTCCCATGGGAATTTTTTACATTGAACTCATTGAAGCAGTGTTTGACACCGAGGTATAGTGATACTCCTACGGTTCTGATTAGTCTTTGGTGCGGGGGGCTCTTCTGCGCAGTTCTAACGATTGCCGTTACTGTTTACAATGTGCGACGTCACTACGAATCAGCACGAGAGCAGGGCTTAGGGCGCCTTGGCTGGAACCAGCTGTGCGCCGTGAGCACCGATGGATCTGACAACAAACGATTTCGATTGTCATAGAAGGGCAACGTTGATTGAGTTGGCTGAATGCTTGGAACATGTTTGAAGAATGTCACATCATTACATCATTTTACATCATATGACATCATATCACATCATGTTTCAAGTTACCGTTTCTTTTTCATCTTTGTCGCATACATTTTTTTTCGTTTTTTTTTTGCTCAGATCTTTTCAGCCTGGTTTCCTGCTGAGACACCATGAAATGCTGCCGTCTTTCGGTGCCCGAGCTGATCGGATCATGCAGCTGTTGCTGGTCCCAGCCGTCGGGGCCGTCACCTCCGCTGCGCAGATGTTCATGCCTGGGGCAACTCCGTCCCTTTGAAAAAACATCTGAGGAATCTGTAGTATCTGTAGTGGGGTGAGGTTACTGTAACTGAGAAGTTACTGACAAGTTATTCATGATACTGTCATGAGACTGTCATGATACTGATGGTTGTGTGAATGATGCAACATGATATGCAACATGATACAACAATCCTAGTGCCCTAGAGACTTGTGACACAGAGACGCCAATCTTTTTCCTCAGCATTCCGCAGCCAAGGATCTTGTCCTTGATCAGAGTATGCCAGTGCCTGGGCAGATGGCACTATGGCAGTCTCTTCTTTTGCTCAGGAATCCTACAATTTTGACCTCAAAGACTTTTGTATTTGGGGATCCAGTCAAACATGTCCACCGAAATGCCTTGCATCTTGCCAATTGTGGGTTTGGAAGGGTTTGACCGATCTTCCAATGCCATGGGAGACGATCACCAATCCGCAGTCAGCATTGACCGCGATTGATGAGACTCAGCAGTCTTACCGGCTGTGATAGACAGCAACATGCAAATCAGGTTTTCTGTTGCGATGCGAGATTTGATTGAATTCCTCTTCGTATTGAATGGCAGTCAGCAGCACATCGTGGACAATTTGCCCAAGGACGCGCACGAGTGAGACTCAACCATACGATACGTGTGTTTTCCGGTCAACACTTTCGACAATGCCTGATGCCTTTACTATGCATGTTGATGCAATTTGATGCATTTGTCTGAGATGCGTTAGGAGAAAATCACACTTTTCTCGAAATTTCCACTCTGTTGCGTCTTTGGCTGGTCCTGCTGTGCTCATCGACCCCGTTTGGGACACTTGCGATTCTTTGTGGCTGGCGTGAGGCAACTGAGTCTGAACAGAACTTTTGAATACTGCTAATAACCTTTGTGATTTCAAAAACCGTTCTGAGGCAGTGAGGGTTTTTAAGATTATGCATTGCTTTTGCATGGGTTTTGTAGTTTCGGTGCTTTTGCTAAGGCAATTTAGTCTCCTTTTGCCACTCTTTGGCGCAGTGGATGTCTATATTGATGACCGGGAAGGTATGCCTGGCGTCGCGGTCTCCCAACGGGTTTGTGAAACGGTCATGGCTGTCAGCACCTTCCTCGCCATGTGGAGCTTCAAATGTTTGTTGCCGTTGATGACGCGGTCCATCCGGGCAGAGGACATCGATCCCGAGCGCATTTCGGCCATGGAGAGGCGACACATGGAACATGTAAAAAAAACATCAAAAACATGGCAGCCATGGCAGCCATGGCAGCCATGGCAGCCATGGCATGTGCAGCACATGTGCAGCACAGAGCATGACCCCTATGGATCCCTATGGCCCATGGCCCCACATGGAATTTCCTCAAGGATATTTAGGATATCTTTAGGATCATTTCTCCTGGTGATCCCAAATCCTTGTGGCAAGTTGTGACTTTGCGTGCCCTGGACTTCATGAAGATTCAGATTTGATTCAGAATGGCTTCATGTTTCGCTTGTTTCATCAATGGCTTCTGTGAATGGATTCCGTGTTGGCTTCCGGGAGGTTCGTGCTTCTTCAGATGGCTGCTGCCAAGCTGCTCGGTATGCTGATACCACGAATTGTCACTCACAACTTGTACTCAGAGACTCCTGGTGGCTGGGTGATGCCAAAGCACTACTATGTGACCATCATCACAGGCTAGAATGGAAGGGATGGGGACACACTTACTTTTATCAGATTTTATCACTTACAGTAGTTCTTCAGATTTCTTTCTGCCAAGTCACGACGTCACTAATTTATTGTAGGCAGGAAGTTGCTGTTTTCCCTTCAAACTTGTTTTTGTCTGTATCCTAGCGCTGCTGCGTTGCACCTTCAAGGCTATCGAAATGAGAAGTGCATTTTGTTGGCCAATCAGTCAAGACTTTCGAAGCCCAAACTTCCTCAATCAGAAAGTCCTTTGTCATCGTTCAAATGTGCCAGGCTTTATGCTCACAGTGGTGCAATTCATGCTGTCCCTTCTGGGCGCGTGTGCATACAATGCTGATGAAACGATATATCCTGAATTGGACGAAGATCCTCGGCATAATGCCCTTGTGAGTGGTTTAATGACCGGTCAACTCTTTCCTGAAAGAGCTACGTACTATTGTACTGTTGCGTGAGCGGAAGGTGGAAGGTGATTGAAAACGATGCAGAAAGTGCCACACTTTGCAAGGCTCCAGCAACCGACATTCACACACACATTCGATTTGGCTGGGCAATACTTGAAATGGACTTGCTTTGGTCTCTGTGCCAAGGCTCAGGATATTCCGCCTGATGCTCTGGCCTTGCTAGACATGAATGGCATTGATGTGACGCGCTGGAAGCGCCTCCAACATTTACAGTATGGATATGACGCTTGAGATGCGACAGGAATCGTAGACCTCAGCAAAGCTCTGATTTTCACCGGGAGAATTGATTTGCAAAAAACGGCGCGGCTGGGATGCACGACACGACGAAAGATAGAACATATAGGAAAGCTATGGAAAGCTATGGACAACTTTTGTCTGCTCTTTGAATTCTTTTTTGAATTCTTTGGGCTCTTTGAACTTACCCATCTTACCCTGCTTGTAGCTGACTTGTAGCTGACTTGCCAGGAAACGACCAAAGCCCGCTTCGTGTCACACCGGCCTGTCACTGATAGCTTCCAGATCTCCCAAGACCAGGGCCTTTTGTAGCTGCATCACTTCACAGAGAGACACGGGCCGCCCATGACAACACTTCCAGCATACCTCCAACAAACTTTCAGGCAGGAGCTGGTGGCTGGCCAAGCAGATGACACTCGGCAAGCAGATGCGAAGCAGATACTTTGGAAACGCCTTAAGGCACTAATCAGCGACAACATTGGACTCCAGAGACTGGTTCTACTCAGTCTACTCTCCATTCAGATGTCAAGACTTGGGAATTTGTCCATGCTAAGGCGCAGAAGTTCAAACAGGCTCTAAAGCGCTTCTGCACGAAGAAGAAGAGCGCAGAGTGAAAAAGGGAATTCGAAGCTGAACGCATCACGGCCGATGACGACAATCGCAAACTTCAAACATGCCTCACACTCACATCATCATTATTTGTGTTCATTTCAATCCTTACACGCCCTCACAAGATCTCGCAAGATCTTACAAGATCGTTAGGTTTTTTGAAAGCTCTTGCATTGCCACTGACACAGGTGGTCATCGAACCTCTTTGTGGCTGGCTTTTGAGCCTTGGCCACATCTTCTTCGAGGCGGGGAAGCAAAGACTCGGCGTTGTCATGACATGACTATGACATGACGACATGACGACATGACGACATGACTGCCTTTCCTTCATTTTCATTTTTCTCATTTCATGTAAAAAAGCATAATTCTTTCTTTCTCTCGTTTCGTCCTTTGTTTTCCTCAGGAGCATCTCAAGGAGCCCGTCCTCGAGGTGCCTCCGGAAGATTTGGAAACGGGACCCAGGGCAGACTCAGCAAAGACAAACGCGGATGAACGCGGATGAATTCGAATGAATTCGGATGAACGTGGAATGTGTTGGACAAGGTGTTGGACAAGGTGTTGGACATGTCACCGGTGCTCCAGGTGCAGTGGGCACTTGGCTGGATGCTGGTGGAAGCCTTCAAACAGTCTCTTGGTGTCGAGATGTATCGAGATGTATCGAGATGTATCGAGATGTATCGAGTCGCCCAAACGAAGAATTATGAAGAATTGTTTGGAGAGCTGGAGACGATGTCAATCTGCCATCAAGCTGCCATCAAGCTGCCATCATGCTGCCATCAGCCATCATACGCTTCCGTCTCCACGGGGTGCCGAGGAGACGGCGAGACCCAGAAGAGGTTGAGAGCCTCAATCTCAGGACAAAGGCACTGCCAGGCACTGGAAACGTAGAGAGACTTTAGAATCAATTAGAAGTGGAAAGATTCAGAAAATCAACATCTGCGGGAAGGACCAACTAATCTGAAAGAAAATTGAAAAAACGGCACATGAAAAGCTCTTGGATGAAATTCGCTGAAGCTGGTGGGAATCAGAATTGGTTCCTGAGGACCCAAAGAACCGCCAAAAAAGCGTGGTCTCTCCTGGGTGACCAGGTGCAAACAGTGCCATGTTGGAGACATGATGCTTGCGCAAAGTGGTGATGAGATGAGTCAAGATTGGAGCTGGGGGCATCTTGTGGTCGTCGTTTGGCTTTGGAGGTGGCGGTGAAAAATTGGGCCAAAAATGGCCAAATAGTTTCTACATGTTTCTACCTTTTCACCTCAGATTTGAATCTTGATCTCAAGGCCCAAGCAAAAGCCCGTGGACGTGATGACCCTAGTCAGCGCGCTGTCGATTCTATGAGCGTATTGCGTATTGATGCGTATTGTCCACGGAGCATGTGGAGCTTCAAGGTCTTCAAGGTGCCGATGGATGGGGAGTCCCTAGTCCCTCTCCTGTCTGAGGTGCCTGAGGTGAATCCGCGTGAACAAGAGGATGCAGAGGCCTTGTTGTAGCCAACACAAAGTTGACAAAGAAACACAAAAATGATGGTCAACGATTATAACTACATATTATATAATATAATATAACACTTGAAGTAACACTTGTCGAAAGACATGTTTTGTTTTACTTTCCGGGAAGAATGGCACAGGATGCTACAAAATGCACAGGTTATTGTTGCTGCTTTTTGGGCTCCTTTTGGCACTTGTCGGTCAGCGGCCGTCGATATGTAGGCGATTGCAATGGCTTCCCGGCTCACGCAGTTCTTTGCACTTCTGCATGCAGCCCAGACAGCGGACAGGGATGGACAGGACATAAACGTGATGCACGAGACAGCACCTGGTACAGCTCTCGCATAGTCTAGCATGCAAGTGCAAGAAACAGTTCATGAACACTCCAAGACAGTCTCAACAATCTCGACAATCTTGTTGTTGTCATGAAAGTTTGTACGTGTTTCCTCTTTCAAGGCTTTGATTTGGATTTTGGATGGTTCAAAGCCAGCGTCTCGTGAGGCCAAAACTCCCAGGGAAGCATGGGGCACCCATGCTGTCCCTGGCGCTAGAGTCAGTGGCAGAGAGTTCCCTGGAGAAAAAAACATGCAAAAATAAAGTTGTGTTGAACGAGGTTGAACATTTTCGAGCAAAGCTTCAAAGCAACCCAGGTGGTTTGTGGAGGCGTGGCGTGCTACTGCCCCACAACGAGGATGGCCAAACTCGTTGGCTCAGGACGGGCAAATATAATATTTGGATGTATTTGGAAGATGTGAAACAAGATGAAACAAGATGAAACAAGACTCAATTCTGTGAAACCGGAAGATTCACAGGAAACTTCTCGGAATCTTCCGTGAATCACAGATTACACACGTGAAATCACGCCGCCTGATGCCTGTGAGTTTCTAGAGGAACTTCTCATGGCCAGAGCTGTTCAACTTTGTCCACGAGCGTCTCCCGACCGAGATGCGCTTTCGACTCTGGAGGCAAACGGTTTTGCATGACGCTTTTCTGGAGGAAGATATTTAACATTTTTTTGACAATACTTGAAGGTCTTTGACAATATTTGACATATTTTGATCTTATATGACTTATATGCTCCAAGTCTGTTTCAAATTGAGAGACTTTCGGAATCGATGCAGGTGCTCTCTGCAGATTTGTGTCAGCAGCCCCGAACTTGCTCCCTTGGCGGTGCGCCCTGCATCGCAGTCGTACTATGTTGTACTCCACTAACCATTTCAATAATGTGGGACAAAAGTGAGCCAAGGCACTTGAAAGACATCAGCAGCTTCGGAAGTAGATGAACTGCAGAAACACATGTGACAGTTGTGTTGAAGCACCGGTGCCCCCCGTGCCTTCTCAACTCCTCTCACACCGTTCAGCCAGTTTTGTGGAATTTGAAGCGTGGTGGGAGAATCGTTCGGTGTGCAGTAGGATCAGTAGGATCTCACTTTGAGTACTCCATTGGATCTATTGTCACAATTTGTCACATACATCATATCCGATGAATCTTTCTCTGCGTTTCATCCTCTTTCCATCTTTGTTTTTCATTGTTTTTCCACGGAAATTCGTCACAGGAAATTCCGTTTGCCTTGGCGTCTGCGGCCGCAGAAGCACCTCCAGGAGCAGTTGTCAGCTGTGTTGCAGCTGTGCAGCCGTGGCCGTTGGCCGTTGGCATCGCGCATCGCCAGGAGCACCGGAGCTGCTACAGGAGGCCCTGGACCTCGGAGCAGATCCTGAAGCATTGGCCGTGGCCTCGAGATGTCGGCAAACGACTTGGAAAAAGTAGTAACACATAGCAGACATAGCAGACATAGCAGACATAGCAACACCACATGGATGACTCATGAGATTTGTATAGATTTGTGAGATATCATTTGTATCATCCGATAAGACTGATTTGATAAGAGTTTATATCACTTGATAACTCTGAAAAAAGTATGTCGTGTTCCGAGGGGCCACTGTGCTCACGGCTGCCAGTGCCGCCGAAGGTGGACCTTGTAGTCACGAATAGAAAACTGGAAGGAAGAACCTGGAAGAACCTGGAAGAACCTGGAAGAACCTGGAAGAACCTGGAAGAACCTGGAAGAACGATAGAACTGAATAGAATTGAAATCAAGAGATGCAGTGAAGCGCCGTAGTGAAACTGTGTGTCTTCAGAGTTGGCATCTTTGGCATCTTGGCGCCTTGCCGAGTGCCGAGATGTGTCGAGTGTCGAGTGTCCAGGCGAAGAAAGCGCCTGCCCTAGGCGTGCCGCCCGAACCCAAACTTCTGCTGGCGCCTGTGCGGATCCTCAGGATCCGCCGGGCGTTGTTACTCCGGTGATGCCACCGGTGATGCCACCGGTGATGCCACCGTTCTGCTCTAACTTTGCTACATCGCTCTGTGCATTCGAATTTCTACGACATCCTTTTTTTTTCATGTTCTGTCGGCTCGTATGACGGCAAAGTTAGTCATTCCCAGCTCAATTGGTTGGCAACTTCCCGGTCCGACAGAAGGGGAACTCTGGAGATGATCAAGCAGGAACATAAGGAACACAAACACAAGGAACAAGACACCTGGCTCAGACTGAGAAGGAACTCACCTTTTCTTTTTTTTTTTTTCAGGTTTAAGTGCCCTTTTGCAGTGATTCCGCTGATATCTACTGTGCACGTCTGCAATTTAGTTGATTTGCTCACAATTGCCAACAATTGCACACACACACACAGACTTTTCATAAATGCCATAGACATGTACATGCAGATCTCCAGATACAGCATACATGCACAAGGATGCACTTATGATCACAATCTCATGTTGGATTTGTATCTTTATCTACATTCCAAGCGTTTCCAGTGATGGCAGTGATGGTTCTCCAACTTTCTGCGGTGACATGTGCCCAAGGCAGATGGAGTGAATGCTGAAAACGAGCGTAGAGCTGAATTGGCGTCCTTGGGCATCAATATCGAGGCAGATGGACTTTGACAAATCGTCTTGATCGGTCTTGATCGGTCTTGATAGGTCTTAATCTGTCAGATTTGAGTCTCGAAACATCTTGAAACACCACCTGATAGATGTCGGGAATGCTGCAAATGTCGCAGGTCTGGGCTCCTTCTGATTTGGAGGTAACATCGTCAGATTTGAGTGTTGAGACCGGGAAGATATGGATGGACTGACTTTTGGAGTTGATCAATTTCTGTCCAGACATGTTGCCAATCTAGAGATGCCACTGGATGGCACGGTATGATCGGTATGGCTTGATTTAGTTGAAGTTAGTGAATATATGTAACATAGCTGAACATAGCTGAACATAGCTGAACATATTGAATATATACATATGTGAACATGCATTGCACGTCTGGAAGTTCAAGGAATCTTTGCTGCTCAAGTGTAGAGGTGCTAGGTCGATTCAAAGTGGTCGCAATGGGTGCGCGCGTGTCTGCAGTGAAAGGAGAAGAGGCTGAAAGGTTGAAGAGCCAACTGCAGGATCTTTGGATTTTTTTTTCGCAAACAGTGGTATTTGATCGACACATTCTTGCCACATTGACACATTGACATGTTTGACACATGTTTTTTGGTGCTACTTGGTCACTTTCGGCGCCAGGAGGGCTGCACTCTAGCAGCGCAAAGCATATGGGAGGCAGAAGTCATGGTCTTCTGTACCTCGGACTCCTCGGACTCCTCGGACACAGATCATTTTGGAGTCGATTTGAAGAGGCATTGTGGAAAATATATTGAAAATATCATGAAAACATGTTAAATTTTGTTAAATCATGAATATTCAGGGAATATCATAAAAAAACATTGTGAATCATTTGCAAGGCCAGTGAATGCCAGTGGCTGTTTCCAGCCTTGATCGTTCACTTGTGTGGTTTGAAGTTCGACTGTGACAAGACGCCAACAGCCGAGTGAACGGCGCTGGATTTTCGGCTGATGCTGGCCTTGCAGTCTACGCTGATGTGGCGAAGGCATGGACGAGTGAGGGAAGTTTCAGGAAAGTTTGATGCAGTGCTACTGTTGCGCAGTGTACATCAGTTTGTCATCAGTTTAAGTTTACAGTTGAAGTTGAAGTCTATGTCTACGTCAGCTGTCCTTTTGTATCCTTTTGTTGTTTTCTCGCTGAGGTCCCGGCCTATGCCAAGCGAGGTCTGACATATCAGGACGTTTGCCAGCCTCATTGGCTTTACGAAGAGCCAGAATTATTCTGGGGCTTCTGGGGCCAATGCCTCTTGGCTCAGAGGTCCTTGATGTTTGTTGAATTCTAACGATGATCGAAGGTTGATAAAAGTGATTGAAAGTGACTGGTGTAGCCTGGCCTCAGATGACTTGAACTGATATTTGTTTTCATCGTGCGGATCCTGGCATGGACCCATCATTTCGACTGCATTTCCCAAGGTTACAACGACTACCGGCTGACGGACCCTCACGAGGGATATGAGATTATCCACCACTGGGTGACTGGCTGGGTGTTATGGACAAGCATCACTGGAAACATATGATCCAGTGAATCCAGTGGTCTTTTGCAGAATGTCATAATTGAATAATAATTGATGTCAATTGCAACTGCTTTGGCAAAGAGGTGGGAAAGCTGTTTCGGCATACCGACGTGTCGAAGCAGCTCCAGAAGATGTGCCGCGAAGCAGATCGGACGGAGGAGATTTGCGTCGACACCGTTGTTGAATGTTGTTGAGGTAGCTGATGGTAGCTGTAGTGGCTGCAGCTGTAGCTTGAGTGGGACGGTGGTTCCAACATGTTGTCATATGTTGTCATTTTTTCGGTAGGATGATGCCAGCAACAAAGCTGCAAATTAACGGAAGACCTGCAGCTTCAGACTGATTCGAATCTCAGATTTTACCAGTTTCGAGTTGTGCTGTGTTGCCAAGGTCCCTACGAGGTCAAAGGACGCGCGGGGAGCTTCTTCATCCATACTTCGAATGTCGATGCTCATCACTATGATTGGCTCTTTGACCCAAACATCGTGTTGCCATGTCGGTGGGTGAACAAGTTTGTTGCTGCTTGAAATGGAAGCAGCTGAAGCAGCCGCATAGCAGAGATTCTTTGAGTGGAGAGAATCTCTCCATGTTTCAAATCGGTCTACCTGTGCAAGGTTCCCAGCTTGTGAAATCCGTGAATGCCACGGGAACACCGAGCTTTACCAGTGCGCTGGGAGCAGGAGCACTGTTAGATCTGTTAGATTGAGCATGGAAGTCTGACATGTTGCTGAGATATTCAGAGTGCAATCGAAAGAATCATTCTGATTCGAGTTTCGACGGACTTGACCGCGTCCACAGCCGCAGCCCCTCTGCCCCATTTGTTGCTGCTTTGTTCTGGACCAGGCACGGAATGGATCGACTCAAAGCCAGTGACGATCGATGTCCTTGGGACCTCATAAGTTTTTGATCGTTTTTGCTTAATACGATCCACTCAATCCACTTCAACGTTTAGAGATTTGTGTCCCAGATTTTGATAGATTTTCAGCTTGCATTCAAATTGTATCCTTGGGAGAAAGACTTTGTTTGTGCTGCTCTCCGGTAGCATGAGGTCAAGGAATTTGGCGCGCCCCGATGGAGAGCCTTGGACTATAGAGATCTATAGAGAAGTACGGAGATGTGCGATTTGAAGAGAGCAACTCAATTGTTTGTTTCAAATATCCCGAAATATCCCTAAATGTTTTTTTCCTTGTGAGGTACCGCTTCCATGTCGACAAGGAAACCATGTTGGCTCCACAGGCCTTTTGGCGGCGGGAACTCTGGTGAGTCAGACATGACATGGCAAGCAAAACAAGGCTGCAAAATCTGAAGGTGTTGTAAACATGAGTTCAAAACATGTTGGAACTAGTGTTGCAGGCTGGAAGGTGAACTGCCATGCAATGCCATTCAATACCACCAAGATCACCAAGTGCTTTTCTGGAGACGTGTGTACTGTACAACGATTTTTCAAGCAGGGTCAGCATGTTTTTCTTTGGCAACATACGTGCCGGCAAAGTCAAAGTTGTGACAGTTGTGACAGGTAGTTTGCCCAAGGATTTGCGCTTTCCTCCAGAATTTTCCAGAACCCCCCAACTCCAGAGTTGATTTCTGCTTTCTGCCCCAGGTTGCACCTGATGAGTCATTTGAGGTTGAGACCAACCATTGGGCGTCAGGCCATCCACGCTCTGCAGTGTCTTTGGTTTTGGCTAAAACATGGTCCCATAATGTCCCATATATATATATACATGTTATCCTCATATAATCCTTTTCACGTTTTACTGGCCATTATGGGTATCCGGTATCTCCAATTGTTTGGACAAACCACGTATGTGCTGCATGGTGTTACTTTGCCGTCAGAGTCAGAGCGAACATTCACAGTTTTGCAACACCGTTCCTTGTGGGGCGCAGGAAATGAGAGCGAACCTTTTTCTGCGGTGCCTCGTATAGGCCGTGTGAAAGGAAGTGCCGCTCAGCTGCATTGCGGACCTGAAGAGATAAGTCAAAGTTTGAGATTCCAAGAGATTCCAAGATGATTTTGTTTCCGAGGGATGTATTCTGTGCGTGCACTTCGATCACTTCTCATAGTACTCTTTGGAGCGGACTGGAACGCTGTCGAATTCCAGGCTCGGCGACATACCTTGCGCCACATGATTGGCAAGACGCCAGACATGGGAAGCCCAGCTGCGGCCTGCGCCGCTCGCGGGTTCGGGCAAAACCATCCGGCGGGGCCTGTGAGATTTTCTTTGGAAAGTCAGAAGTCATCAGAAGTCAGAATTCTGATCCGATGTGGACAGGTCTGCCCAAGCTGCGGCGGCCCAGCGCGTCCCGCCATACTGATGTTTGGTGCCTTGGGCATCCTTGGGCCAAGTCCGTAAAATCGACTGTAAAATCTTGACACAATCTTTTGATCCATGTGTATTGATCCGAACTGACATTTCGTTCGATGTTTTGACATTGTTTGACATTGTACATGGCCGAAATGTCTCAAATCAATTCAAATCATCTCAAATGGTGCAAACAATGGTTGATAGATGATGATAGATGTTGATAGCCTGTTTGGAGATATTTGGAGTGGCTTGGCAGCACCAGGTGACTACTCATGGCGCGACAATGATGCTCAGGAGGACCATGCGAAACACAATTCGAAGACATGCAGGTTTAAGCGGTTTAATAGCTTTGAGTTCGTGCTGAGATTCTGATTCTTTTCATTGTGGAATTTCAAGTCGAAACCTACTCGAATACTCACCTGGACAATTTTATGGATTGGTTTAAGGAAAAATCTACAGGAAACCATCGATTTTCCCATTCAATATGAGGCTTTCCTGTAAAATTTCCCTTAAACCAATCCATTGATTTTAGAAACAGTCAAGATTCTGCACGAGACTAAGATCAGAGTGATCACAGCATTTGCATAGCATTTTGCACCTGAATTGTTTCAGGCTCGCTTCAACACCTGGACCGAGCAGGTGAAGGAGTTGGCAAGTGAAAGTTTCTTGCCACGTGACAACACATTGAAAGGGCCTCCAAAATGAATAGTGAGATGTTATGAGTACGGTTGGAAAAACTTTGGACAATTTCGAAGACTCTTGAAGAATGTTGAAGAATTCAAATCTGTGGATGTTTGCAACACCTTTGGATCCTTGAAGAATCCTAAAAAAGAGGGCTGACAATCATGCGGTAACCGAGAGGAGCGATGTAAAAAGTTCAAGACTCCGACTTCCATCAGAATCATGGGCCGAGGAAAATCTTCTCCCTTGAGAGTTGTTCTATTGGAGGCGCCCTAACACTGCACTTGAGCGACGCCAAAGAAACACTTCTGTTCAGCTCAGCGGCTGCACCAAGATGCACCAAGTATCGTACCAAGTATCATTGTGACGTCGTGGGATTCCGACAGGTCGGTGCCGGGGGCAATGTCTGCGCCTCAGACTCTGAGAGTGTTTGCCAACTTTGCCATGCACTGCATCGATCACGCAGCCGGGAAAGCTAAGCAGCTAAGGTGACAACCATTCGGAATGCAAGTGAGTTCTTGCTGAAGGAACGGATTCAAATCACCTCATTACATCTCATTACATCTCATTACATCTCATTGCATCTCTTAAGACTCTTGACTCTTGTGCTTTTCACACCTTTTCACATCTTCTCACATCTTCTCACATGGTTCGCGTTTTCTCATGGTTCTCTCGTGATTTCTCTCGCGATTCAGTGCACGGTGACACGGTGCCAGGAACTCTTGGAGGCTGGAGCTGATGCAACGCTTCTGCGGGTGAATCCAGAAACCTGGCGCTGCGGACATTTTGACCTCAATTTCTAGCCATTTAAACATGAACGGCAAGAAACCTGGCGCTAAGATCATCTAAGATGATTTTTACAGGCGCATCATCTGCCATTTAAACATAGAACGGGAACTGATGTTGTGCCACTGGGCTGGTTGGAGGGATTTACAAATGTAAATCGAAACCGAATGCGTTGGTCCATGGGTCCATGGGTCTCTTTTCAATTTTTGTTGCTTTATCACTCGCCCAAAGCCACTTCGGAGCAGCTCCACATGTCAAGGACTTTCCGTTGGCTGATAAGAGCAGCTTGGCAAGCACAGCTGCTAACATGTGTCCACTTTTACTGGAAATATAATGAAATATACAAATGGGCTAAAACTGTTTTCAACGAGTCTTTGTACTATCTCAGAGGATGCTGCCTTATCTTCTGAACGTGATCTTCTGAACGTGCGCAAACGACACCTGTGACAGCTTGATTTTTAAGGAGACCTTGCGCCACATGTGGTCAGTCTCATGGGTGCTTCAGCAGCAAATAGTCCAGCATTGCAAATGGGAGAATTTCAAGTGCGTCTCCAAAAGTTCGGACCAAGAGCAGGTCTAGGAGTCTAGAAACGAAGTCATCCAAATACGGTGCAATGATTGCAGCATCCATTGCAAACTGTCTTCCACTTGCAAAATACATCCGAATACATCCAAACATATCCAAATCTTTCATTCTGACATATTCTGACATATTCTGACATTCTTGTGCCCTGGTATCGGGTGTCTGGTATCAGTGAAGGCCGTGGCTTGGAGTCTCTGCGGATGATGAATGCCTTCATGGGCCCTGCTGCTTTGGTTCGTGAGATGAGCTCTGCCCCGCCTCCTCCGCCGGACGTGCCTCCGCCGGCGCCCGTCGAACAACCGGGACCACCAGGACCACCTCCCGCAGGACCTCCGCCAAGCGCGCCTCCACCCCCTCCGCCGTGATAGGATTGACGAAGGCAAGATAGGCAAGTGACTTGCAAGTGACTTGCAAGTGAGTCAGGCAACGAATCAGATTGACTTAGATTCAGACGAATGCGACCATGAGACTTGAAATATCTTGAAATGCTGCGGCATTGTGTGCGTGAAACCACGACGACAATGTCCACAGTGAAGGCTTTTCCAAAGACCTCACGGCGCTGTAGTTCGACTGTCGGACAGTCTGCAGTAGGCATCAAGACCTATTGCGTTGTAGGAAAAAATGTGAAGTTCCCAAGTGCAGATGTCACTGAGATGTCACTAAGTCGACGTGCACAGTGTGTCACAGTGTGTCACAGTGTGTCACAGTCAGCCTAAGGTGCCCAAGACAGTGCCACTGCATCACCGCATGCGGTGTGCACAGAAAGCTAAGAAAGGCACCTGCGAAGAAACAGAAACAGAGTTGATCTCCAAGACACAGAAAGAAACAGACAAGGCTTCAAGGCTCTGATTAATTTTTTATGACAGGCCCACCACAAAAGGGCATTGAGAATTGCGTCCGTACCTCAAGCATGGAATGCAAAAGACATCAGTCAGAACTCTACAGGTCGTAAGACACTGGGCTGTGGACAGTGCAGACAGGTTTGAAATTTGAATGATTTTGAGTTGTGAGCGAAGCTCCGCTGAGGGTTCGGGCAACTCAGCACCTCCCTCCGAGGTGGAAAAAGACTCGACACATTTGACACACTATTCACATCTATTCACCGTCCCAAGTTGTCCTGAGAGATGTCTCAGTGTCTCACAGTAATTACTTTTTTTGAAGCTGGTATTCACACCCTTTCAATTGTTCATCAATTTTTCACTTGGTCAGGAGTTGAAAGCTGCTCAGCCTGAACCAAAGCGTCGTCGATTTAAGCAGGCGAGGATACGGGACACTGCATAACAGAACGAGCAGACCGACCAGACCGAGCAGAGCTGAGGTTCTGTATCCTTTTTGAGGACAATTCCGGATGATTCTGGATGTCTTTCGCGTCTCACCCACTTGGAAACGATGCCAGGCAGAAGATGCTCCACGGCTGCCCCTCCAAGAGATTCGTCAGGTTTGGACTGAGCATATCATGGCTTTGCTCCGTCATAACTTTGCCGAACCTTTTTCCATCTTTCTCCTTTTTTTATTGCAGATTACCTGAAGTATTTCGGAAGTATGAAGATTACCGGAAGATCATGAAGAGACTTCCACTGCGAGGCCTCCCGCAAGAGCGCTGAGGTGTGACGACGACGTCCTGCGCGCCTAATGTTCTGTCCTTCATGGAACCTGAAAACACACGAACACATGAAGAAACGAGATCATGGAATCATGGCACAGCAGATCCATCGTTTTCAGTTGAGCTGAACGATCCACAATGCGACAGTCTGAAGGACGGCAGAAACGATTAGCTTGAGGCCCCCAAGCCCAAAGCCAAAGGCCCAAAACGGCAGCCTCCAAGTGCTGTGCCACAGTTTGGCCAGCGACTGCCAAGTGTCAGGAATGCTCAGAGACCAACCGTTTTTGTTCAGCTTGTGCAGGGTTGTGCAAATCAAAATGTCCGTTCCTGGTTTTATCATGGCATTATGGCAGCATGATTTTGAAGAGCACGAGCATGTTTCTTCCGCAATCTTGAATCTAAATCCGACATATATCCGAGAAATGTCAAGAAATGTCAAGAAAATGATTGAATGGTTCCTAATGCCTGGCAGCTTGACCGTGAGCTCACGATGTGTTTTGTAAATCTAATTGGATGCAAATTCGGCTCTTTTGAGCCTCGGCTATGCAATTTCATGTCTTGCTTGTTGCCTCGTTGCAAGCCATGGTAGACCATCCCAAGCGCTGGAAACACATCTTTTGACAAATTTTGCCTGTAGCCTGTAGTTGTTTGTCTTCAGAGTTGCATTTCCCAAACATGTCAGATGGGCATCGTATTAGGGCGGCATTGGAAGTCATAAAGATGGTTTGAGGTTCCTTTTGTTTCTTCATGTGGTTCCCCCGTTCCTTTTCCAGTATTCCCCCTTGTGCTTGACATCTATGTGTGTCACTCTCTTAATATCTTCATACAATGATCAACAAAAGGCATTCGTCACAAGCGAGACAGCAGGTACACACCGAGCGTGTGTGTGAAGTTGATGCCGGCTTTCGGAGGGGTCCGAAAAAGTGGGCTCTGCGCCTGCGCATGCGTTCATTGGTGAGGATTCTGTGAAACTCGTGCTAGAAGCTTTCAGATGAGGTTCTCATATGTTTGCTTATTATACAGCAAGATCAGCAAGGCAGTTTGTGACATTGTGATCATGATCAATGGAGATCAGTGGAGTTTGTGATGCTTCCGTCATGACCAGCTCTAGAGATTGGTGCATAACTCACTGTCCAATGATGCAGCCAAAGCCGGAATCTCAGGTGACTTGCAAGGCTGACATGACAATATGCTCTAACACAATTCCAATATGTCATTTCATCATTTCACTATATTCCAATCTGTTTCAATATGTCATTTCACTATATTCCAATATGTTTCAACATTTCAACATGTTTGAAGATGTTTCAATGCATTTCATACGTTGCATACTTCGATATACTTCGTGCTCACTGCTTCGATGAGGTGCATGCCATGGAGAACAATTTCGAAGGAGAGCTTTCCTCAACGAAGGTCAGCTTGCCAGTTTTGGCTGGTACACCACAAGTTATTGCCATTTGAATAGCCAAGATATGGGAAGATTCTTTCCTGAACCACTGGATATATCCGGATATATCTGGAATTATCTGGATATATAGGCATTATCGTTATGATTGTCAAATTATAGGGCAGTCTGATTGTTGGAACTGTGATAGCTTTGCAATTGCAACACCATGAAGTATGCAGGACCGCAGCCCGAGGAGGAGATCTGCCAATGGATATCAGTATGGGTGGTTTTTGTGGGATGGGAATGGTTGACCCGTTTTGTGAATCAATTGATATATCTTTGGTGAAGCTGTGACACATCACCAATGGCAGCCATGCTGGACAACTTTGGACAACTTCCGCTTCTGCGTCACGCCACAACGATTGAAATAAAAAAAATGAAAAGATGAGAACAGTATAGAAAAGTATCGCCATGTGTTGCCATGTGTTGTCCTTGACCCAATGATTCCAACAGAACTCTTGACAAACCCTGTCGACGAACATTGGTCTCGAAAGTTGATTGTGTCCTTGCAGCCTTTTGGCACAGTTTCATTTGTGGGCACCTGCAACGCCAAGGCCGAAGTGAATCGAAGAAATCAAAGATTGAATGAGAAAATCATGAGAAATCCGCGGTTTTCGTTTTGACAGGCCGTGCTTTGTGGTAAAACTGTGTGAAGACCTACCTGCATGGGTCCGAACCGTATCGAACTGTCAGATTTGCAGCTGATGAGGCGTTGGGTGTCCGCCTGTTCTAGAGATGGTGCCTTGGCACAGGGAATCCGAGTCCGAAATCAAAGGAAATCGAAATAAAAAAGAACTTGTCAAAAGGATTCAAAAGGAACATTAGAAAAATTGTCAACTTGGGAGCGGGACGGCTACATTCCAGGGCCGAGTATGAGTCACTGTCTGACTCCATGGCCATGTGCATCATGTGCCTTTCTCTTGACTTGAATCAGTCTGAATGTGTATCAAGAATCAAGAAGAATCTCTGTCTCACATCACAAACAGACCTGGGTTTTACCAGTTCCTTTAGATTTAGATAAAAGCCGGTCCTGACACACCAGAGATAATCAAGATTGCATTTTTTGACTATTGTATACTATTGTCAGATTTTGGAGTGCTGAACATGTTTTCCTGAGGTGATACTTCAACTTGGCGAGGGCGTTCCTGCCGATGCAAATGTATCCAAGGAGCCCGAAGCCAAGAAAAAAGAAGAACCAGTTGAACCAGAGGAACCCGAACGCACAGAACCAGAACAAGAGGAACAAGAGGAACCTGAGGAACCTGAGCCAGAGGCGGATGGTGAGAAGATGTGAGAAGGGAGAAGGTTTTGTCCCAAACGGCACCGATTTGTCACATGCAGCGCATCGCATCGTAATGCACGTAATGCACGTAATGCATGTTCAGCCTGCGCCGATGTTTTTTGGCCAGGGAAGTGAGCCCGACGGCGATGAAAGTTGCCCAGAGGAGTGTGCAATTTGCTTCGAATCGGGCAATTTCGTGGACCTCCCGTGTGCTTGTGACCTGGCATGTGAACACAGCAAAGTTCTTTCAACATCTTTCAATACCTTGCCTTCTAACCCTGAGAGTTGAATGTAATCTATGCATATACATACAGCTCATACGTATATGTATAACATATATATATATACAATATTATATTACATGTACGTTATGATCCTCGAAGGATTCACATATTATTGGAAGTCCTTCAGTACCACACTTAGAATATAAGTATAGTACCCAGCCGCACCATGGCGGAAGTTTTGATATTCCAAAGCTACATGCAAGGCCTACTCCGCGAGTAGGGCAGAAACAGGACGGACAAAAATGAAGCGAGGGCGTTAACAAAAGCATAGTTGTCAGCTGACATCGACATATCCCAAGGTGCTGCTGGTATCATACTTTGTTCCACATGGTAGCCAGCGTGCTGAATTTGAAGCATTGAAACTGTACTGACCGCAGCAAAGACCTGTAGGGATTAACAATTGCCAAATCACGAAAGCAGCGGTAGCTAGCCGGAATTTCTTCTTGCTTTAGCAAGGTATGAGGCATCCCCTCCCCCCACAGCATTTTGAGCAGGGGCTCAATCCGAACCCAAGCCACCCAACCTACGCCACCACCCAACTCATCCCACCCACGTCACTCCAAGAAATCATATATATATAACTTATAATATATAATCATATATATATATATATATATTTTATATTTGTATATATATATATAGATATGATATATATATATATATATGATATATATATACACATATATATATATATATTATACATATATAGATATATAAGTCCACCTCTTTCACTCCACCTCGCCCATGTTCCTGTTCTCATCTTGCCTGGCACTACTGGCTCCCATCTTACCCTGCTTAGCTTTCGTTCACCAACCTTTTGGGATCCTTTGGGACTCAAGTCAGAAATGCACCAAGTCAGCAGGCTCTGGGTCACGCCTGTGACCTTGAAAAATGATATCTTGATTATACAATAATGATGCCCCTAATCTATAGCATCAATGAACCACAGGACCTTGCAATGTGAGCAATGATGCGACATTATTATTGATCCATGCGTGTTTCCGAATTTTCCCCGTCACTCTGAGGTTCGATCAAGTACTGCGGCAGCTGCTGGGATCGGGCGCTTGCCGCCTCCGTCACGGTGCGTGGCAAAGCCCAATGCCCGTCCTGCCGCGCAGCTTTCAATGTCCGACCCCCAGAGGATCGGAGGATATCGGAGCATGTGGTTCTGTGGTTCTTCTTAAAAACACAGATGTTTCATGATGTTTCACATTTTTATACATGTTTGCATGATATATTTAGATTATATAGATGATGATTGTGAGAGATTGAAGTGTTGGAGATTGGTTTGTGTGGTCTAACACAATCATGTAGACTAGATGACAATGGGAGTTTATTTCGAGACTGCCGATAATTTTAATGGATTTACATGGATCGGTTTAGATTTATTGTTACGTACGCAGATTAGATGACATGTTTTGGATGACTGTTTTGGACTAATGTTACAATGGCATCTGAATGACGCATTGCTACACATTTCTGACCCCTCGAAAGCCAAGGTGGACTTCGATACGGATAGGGGGCTTCTGGTCTTCTCGAAGGACCCCGAAGGCACCAGAAGCTAAACGGAAAAGAAACTACATCAAACATTATCAAACATTATCAAACATCATCAAACATCATCGAGCATCATCAAACATCGCCAAACTCCAAATCAAGGATTGTAAAGTCATGCGAAGTCCAGACTTCATTTGAAACAGTTAAAATTTTGACGACATGCTTGACAGGTACAGGCGCATGCGATTGGCGAATACAACTTTATGAAAAGGCAACGTCTGCAGATTTTTGATAAAGAAGATGTCACAGACTTGCAAAAAGGGATATTTTTCGAGAACTAGATCAATGCTGAGAGATCCTCAACAAAAAATCATAGAATTTGTGAGTTAGCTTGGTTTTTAGCATTCTTGCAGCTTCGTGGGCTGTTCGCAGGTTAGAGGGGTGCAAATAAAACTTCTGCAGGGCTATAGGATTGCTGCGCTGTGCCCTGGCGAAATCTCTCAGACGTCACAGAATGATATGATGATGAATGAGCAAAATAAGCAACGGCAGATTGATGCAGATTGTGTGTCAATTCTGAATTGATGTGTTTTTGATGTGTTTTTTTTCATTATGTGGTTTTCATTGTGATTGTGGTAATTTTTTGTCAGAATCTGATCGGCCACGAATTTCTGTGGCTCTGAGGGGCCCATCTCCGAGCAGCACGAGCAAGACCGACACCGCTCCACACTGTGCCCTGGTGATGGGACACTGCGGAGAAATTCACAGTAGATATACTTTGGACATCTTTGGACATCTTTGGACATCTTTGGACATCTTTGGACATCTTTGGACATCTTTGGACATCTTTGGACATCTTTGGACATCTTTGGACATCTTTGGACATCTTTGGACATCTT
>Ga0126342_10002795_pt1 | contig 27898 bp, 24 predicted proteins | sample Cyp1metagenome_FD_92528 | JGI IMG/M metagenome (GOLD analysis project Ga0126342, IMG submission 92528) | Coral microbial communities from Lord Howe Island, Old Settlement Bay, Australia - Cyphastrea 1 metagenome | ecosystem: Host-associated > Invertebrates > Cnidaria > Coral ... | reverse complement strand
CTAAAACCCATTGCATTCCGTACGCGTTTCCATGGTGAAACCATAAAAATGCTATGACTTAAACGGAGCTGCTATGACTTAAAACGTTCGCAGCGTTTCCATGCGAAAACAAACCTCCTGCAATGACTTAAAACGAAATGCTATGACTTAACCCTTCCACTTGTATGTATATATATACAGGTACAGATATACATACGTATATTTAGATCACACATATATGCATAATACAATATAATACAATATAATACAATATAATACAATATAATACCGTATAATACAATATAATACAATATAATACAATATAATACAATATCATATTATATCATATTATATCATATAACATCTAATTTTATATTATATTATATTATATTATAAAACATATCATGTATTATATAACAGATTATATTTTATAACATATTACTATATTGTATAACATATTATACTGTACAACATATTATATTATATAACATGTTAAATTCTAGAACATATTATATTATAAAACATATTATACTATATAACATTATTTTATATAACATGTTATATTATATAACATGTTACATTATAACATATTATATTATATAATATATTATATTATATAACATGTTATATGTAACATGTTATATTATAAAACATTTTATATTATATAACATGTTGTATTATATAACATATTATATATACATGCATGCATGCATGCATACAGACAGACAGACAGACAGACAGACAGACAGACAGACATACAGACAGACAGACACACACAGACGGACACAAACAGACAAACAGACAGGCAGGCAAACAGACATACAGGCAGGCAGACAGACAGTACATGCCAGCGAACGACGATTGAGGGTGAAGCAACGTGCAGTGCTTCTAGGTATTTGGTAACAAGATTATGTGCAAAACGAAGCTTCTCGAGATTCCTTCAAGATAGAACGCCGGATGTTTTGTTTCCCAATGTTCAACCATGTGTCAAACTGAGGTGAGATGCAATGCTGGAAGAACTTTGAAGGCGAACATTTGAGGTCTCAGCTTTAATCATAGCCAGTCTGGAATCTGGAGATGTTATACAGACAATTCCAAACTTCAGAACTGGCGGAAGTATCAGGCAAGGCCCTGACATGTCTTGATCTCTAGCCACCTGCCCTGGCCCAAGCAGTCCTGGATATCCTCTCAGCGCTGACTCGCGGCTCAAGATCCGTTGATCTCAGCAGAGTCGTAACTTCTACACTCTTCGCTGATTGAAAGATAGCTTCATTCTTATACCAACATGCATTTGGAAAGTAGAGTACCCAAACATGTCCTGGCTTACAATCTAAAACCCCACTTTCCCATTGATCCCATTACATGAAGTGGCCATCCGGGGAGTAGATTTCCTCCATTTCGGATCGTGAAATATGTCCCATTAAATTAAATTATCCCGGCAAATACAGCATTAGATGAATACATAATTAGATAAAGCAAAATATTGTACGTATATATTAATATATATATATCTATATATATTTATACATATACAAATATCCTTATTAGTTCTTGTTGATTTGATGCCACCAGTTACCTGGGAAATACACACTTTACCAGGGCAAATTCATACTTTGGGGTTCAGAACTCTCCCATTTTTAGATGATTTTCCCAGCCATGGCGTGATGCTGCACCGAGCGGTGGCCACTGGGAACAGCCAAGAGGTGGAACGGGCATTGCGGGTGAATCCAGGGGCCTGTTGCTTGGCGGCACTGGGGCGCTGTGGGATCTGTAGATATGCCTACATCTGTATAGAAATTTAGATAGGTATCCATCTTTTCTATCTAATCTTATCTAATCTTATCTTTCTAATCTAATCTATCTATCTTTTCTATCTAATCTTTTCTATCTAATATTTTCTATCTAATCTTATCTAATCTTATCGATCTAATCTTATTCATCTAATCTTATCGATCTAACCTTATCGATCTAATCTTATCTATCTAATCTAATCTATCTAATCTTATCTATCTAATCTTATCTATCTAATCTCATCTATCTAATCTTATCTATCTAATCTTATCTATCTAATCTCATCTATCAAATCTTATCTCTCCAATCTTATCTACCTAATCTTATGTATCTAATCTTATCTATCCAATCTTATCTATTTGATCTTATCTAATTGTATCTAATCATATCTATCTAATCTTATCTATCTAATCTTATCTATCTAATCTTATCTATCTAATCTTACCTATCCAATCTGATCTATCCAATCTGATCTATCTAATATTATCTATCTAATCTTATCTATCTAATCTTATCTATCTAATTTTATCTATCTAATCTTACCTATCCAATCTGATCTATCTATCTAATCTTATCTCTCTAATCTTATTTATCTAATCTTATCTAATCTTATCTAATCTTATCTAATCTTATCTAATCTTATCTAATCCTATCTAATCCTATCTAATCTTATCTAATCTTATCTATCTAGTCTTATCTTTCTAATCTTATCTATCTAATCTTATCTATCTAATCTTTTCTATCCAACCTTATCTATCTAATTTTATCTAATCTTACCTATCCAATCGTATCTATCCAATCTTATCTTTCCAATCTTACCTAATCTTATCTATCTAATCATATCTATCTAATCTTATCTATCTAATCATATCTAATGTTATCTATCTAATCTTATCTATCCAATCTTATCTATGTAATCTTATCTATCTAATCTTAGCTATCTAATCTTATCTATCTAATCTTTTTTTTTTAAATCTACTCTTATCTATCTAATCTTATCTATCTAATCTTACCTATCCAAGCTGATTTATCTAATCTTATCTATCTAATTTTACCTATCCAATCTGATCTATCTAATCTAATCTATCTAATCTTATCTATCCAATCTGATCTATCTAATCTTATCTCTGTAATCTTATTTATCTAATCTAATCATATCTAATGTTATCTATCTAATCTTATCTATCCAATCTTATCTAATCTTATCTTTCTAATCTTATCTATCTAATCTTATCTATCTAATTTCTATCTACTCTTATCTATCTAATCTAATCTATCTATCTATCTGTCTGTATGTATGTACGCAATGCCGTTATGGATACTTTACATAGATGTAGTGAACTATACAGAAAGAGAGACAGATGGACGGATGGATGGTTGGTTGGACCTGAGGACACGAATGGGATGAACATCAATAGCCAACACTGAGGCAATCACATTGATCCCGCTTCGGGCGAAGCGCCGTTGCACATCGCTGCACGCTTGGGACAGGCTGGCGGCTGCCTTGCCAAGTCATTCGAAACGCACTGGAACCTGTGCACATATGTGTATATATATATATGTGCACACATGTACATATGTACATACATAACATTACATCACTTTACATTCCATTACATACCCCTGCATAACATGACATAGCATTGCATAACACTACACAACATTACATAAGAATACATAACATTACATAACTTTACATACCGTTACATACCAGTACAGACCAGTACATAACATTACATAATGTTACATAAGATAACATTACATACATACATTAAATTACATACATACGTTAAGTTACATACATATATTACATGCATACATTTCATGCATACATTGCATGCATACATTACATGCATACATTACATGCATACATTACATGCATTCAGTACATTCATACATTACATGCAGACATACATTACATACATTACAGATATTACATGCAGACATACATTACATACATTACATACATGACATACATGACATACATTATATTACATGACAATACATGACATGACATGAGATTACATTACATACAGAGAAAAAACTCTATATATATATATATGTATAGTATACATATATATATACATATATGTATATATCTATACATAGATACAGTTGGTTGGGGCAAAAACAATCAGTGCTGAAGGATGGAATCGTGCGACGGCTGCTTCGCTGCGGAGCCTCAAAGGACATGCCGATGCAACGAAGCAGCAGACTTCAATGGAGATTTCCATAAATGGAGGATACCCCCAAATGGGAAATCTACGAAAATTATGGGAAATCCATGGTTTTATAATGGGTGGTTTATGGAAAATCCATATAAATGGATGATTTGGGAGCACCCCTATTTCAGGAAACCTCCACTCAGTTTAGCCTGCTGTTGAAATGGCCATGGCTCAAGAATTGGCTACTGTAACTCCCCAAACTTTGGATGGCGAATACTATTACAATGGTCAAAATCTCGGTTGCTGCCTCAAATTTTAAGTCATACCCATAACATACCATAGCCACATACCAACAATCCGAAGCGCTGTTGTCGATGTTTCATCCCAGCACGACCACAACCAAGGCATGACCATCTCAATGCCACGCCTCTGCATTTGGCTGCAGCCTTTGGTTGCCAACAGGTTGTTGAGGCGATGGGAGAGTTTTGGGATATTTTGTTGACAAAGATAAAGTAGTTACTTAATCTATTACTAATATATACTGTTAATATACCCTCTAGTAAATTGATGTAGATATGGAAAACCATGATTTTCCAGAAAATGATGTCTACAAATGGAAGACGTTCCATATCTACGTTGCTTTAATGGAGGTTAATATTTATACTGTAATCCATTTGATGCTTTCACTCAAATCGCGGCAGGGCTGCGCTCTATCAAGGAGTGCAGACCGCGAAACAAATTGAACACATCTATTTTGAATGGATATGGGTTAAAATTATCAACCCCGAAGCGGTATGGTTTGATACAAAAAATCACCAGTCATTTGTGGATCCATTGCTAGCCCCATTTTGGATCCATACCCAAATTCCGGAAGCATCCTTCCATTTGACCCTGCAGGTCCTATTGGAGGCCAGAGCAGATCCCACTTTTGTTGATTCCCAAGGCCTTGTAGCTGCGCGTTTCTTGGAGAAAAATGCGCCCGGGTATCCCCGATAGCAAAGGTGGTAGGAAGTGTGACATCAGGCAGTCGGCACCTGCTGTCTCGGACACAGCGACCGGAACCAACCCCGAAACCATGCTCGGAACCTCTGGAACCCTTCACAACCACCCACCGTCAACCCGCAACCAGAGCCCGCACTGGAACCTCCCTGAACCACCCTAAACCACCCATCACAAGTACCACCTAAGTTCGGGTAGCTGGGTAAATTTCAGCTTTTTGTCTATACCTATCATATCCATTCTTGTTGGCATGCTTAGTGGCTTAGTTATACAGTTATACAGGAGATCTGCCTTGCATTTGTAGTTGCGCTGCTGCGCTCAAGGCCAGCAGCATGATTTTGAGGGAAACATATGTCCCCATTCAATGGTTAACTCCGCAAAGTCCTCAATGTCCTAGAATTTCTTGAAGGGAACATTTTACAGGCAAATCCAGATATTTGGTGGTAAACACTTTAGTAAAAACCACGCTTTCAACCTCAATTTCCCCTTAAATCAGTCCTTCAAGATTTAAGCAGTTCAAAACCCTTGTTGGTTGATGATTAGTTTGGGTATTATACTACCCATTGTATTATGATATTGTGGATTGTTGTAGTCCATGATGCTAAACCAACCAGGAGAGGTTGGCATTTTCCATCAAAAGCCCTCCGGTAATGAACCATGGCAGTGGGCAATCTCCCATTGATAGTGGATTTTCCCAGCTATACACCTCCATTTATCGGTGATTTCCCAGCCGTGTTTGATGAGATTCCCTTGAAATCGCCATGTCCCCAGAGCCAGGCTATGCAGAGGCCCGCGGCCATACACACCTGGCGCAGCTTCTGGACGATGCACGACACAAAGCTGGCGACTTCGACCTTTCGGACGTCAAAACACCGCGGGTGTGGTGGGTGGTACACAGATCTCTGCTTGGAAATGCAGTGGAACTGTGAACTAAGTGGATGGATTTCACATGATTTCACCATAGTTATAGGGATTATATCCCAACTTATGGGGAATTACGACTATGGTTATACCCACTTGTAACCTCAATTGCACCCCCAAGTGGAGAGTCACATTCTTGGGGATTTTCATGAGGAGCTGGCGGAATCATGGGAATTAAGCCATCTTTTCAAAGAAGACTTCCAGGATCAACAAGAATCTATTGAGTTGTAGGCCCTATTGTAGGCCATCATATCTATATATGTGTATATACATATTGTATATATATATATGTATATATGAGTATGATGGGATCCTCTCTAAAAGCAAGTCTGTTCAAGAAATCCTGCGGAGGACATTGGCCGCATGACAGCCAGGGGCATCAGCGAGGTTGCGGACAGCGGCCTGGCAGATCGCTAGGGCGAGTCAACGGGGTAGACACCAACGCAGCTTTCATGGGGAAAAAGATGGACATATATCAAAACCACCCAAAAAATGGGATCCCCAAATCCGATGGAGCTAAATCCGAGAAATCCTTGTATTTATTTTTTGTCGAACCCAGATGGACCTGGAGTTGATGAAGCGGGGCAGCGGATACGGATCGGAAATGAGGTATCAATCGACCCACTGAATTGGTCATGATTGTTTTCAGTATCCAACCATCTATCCCTCCCGCAGAACGCAATTTTTGGGAGGTAGACCAAATTTTCAAAGACACCCCAATTGCCAAACAATGGCTTGGAAATGTTCTACAAATGGAGATCTTGATGGGCCAATCACGTTGACCCAGGTGTCCGAAGTGCTTTTGAGGGCATCGGCAGCTGGAGATTGGGCCGCACAGAGGTTGGCTTTGATGGAGGATCCATGCACACCAATGGGTCAAAATCGGAAATGCATGTAAATAATGAAATCATTTCTGATGATCGCAGATAGCGCATGTCGAAATGTGAGAGTTGGAAATGCATTTTGTCGGAAAAGGGGCCATATTGGCTCCAAACTGCCCAACAGTTGCTTGACAAACCGTGACGGCAGACCGTGACAAACCGTAACGAATCATGGGAAACTAAGGTCACCGGTTATGCCCCTTCAGTTCATGGGAATTTACCGGAAATTAATCAGATAAGCAGTCAGAAATTCATGCAACCATCATTGTAGGATCCTCAGGAATCCTCATGGTATATATGTATATATGGATATACATACACTGTATGTTATATTATATAAAAGCGCACGAACGCACACACACACACAAATAACTAACTATCTGAAATCTGTGTAGCTACAGCCTGCAGCTACACACACATATATATATTTTTATTTATACATATATATATATATATTTATACATATATATATATACATATATTTATACTTATACATATACATATACATATACATATACATACCATACCATACCTTACATTACATTACATTACATTACATTACATAACAAACATACATACATACATACATACATACATTCATACATTCATACATTCATACATTCATACATTCATACATTCATACATTCATACATTCATACAGATAGATGCACTTCAATCTCATGTTCATTTTTTTTGTTCCAAAAAATCTAAGGAATGTCTTTGGAGAGAGCGAGCAGCCAGCCCCTGCAGCTGCTCCAGCTGCGGCTCCATTCCCTGCGCCAGAAGCAGCGCCAGACCCAGCGCCGGTGGATCCAGCGACCCAGATGTTGTACAAGATCCAGCAACAGGTCATGGAGCTGGAGAAACAGGCCCGAAATGGCTTTAAAAACATGGAGAACAAATGGCTGAATGTTAGTGGGAAAACCATGGAATCACCAGGGTTACATTGAAATAAGATTCATCTGGTGGTTTTGAGGGAGCTAGGGAGCTGTGGTTGTGTTTTTGAATAAATGGGACATCTTCCAGTGCCAGGTTAGACTACGGCCGTTCATGCCATGTGTTTTCTCCCTTTTTCGCGTGGTGTCGCAGGCAGCACATGACCATTTGCGACACTTGGACAGAACTGGAGGGCAGCCCAAGGCACACGTTCGACTGTAAAACACTATCTCCAAGATGATTCGAATTGGAGAGGCAGTGGGGCCATTGGCTCCATATTTCCTTGGTGCCAAACAAGATTCAAGAAATCAACATAAATCAGCACTGAAACTGAAATGTGGTCCCGTTCCCAGGTGGTGCGCGAGCCTGGGATGATGAATTGACGAAGGCGGCTGTGGACACCTCTTGCCTGCTATGTCAGTGTCGTTGGGTTTTGCACCAGATTTTGGGGTGCAACTTCCTGTCCAGTGCGTAATTAGATGATGATACGCTGTTAGATCTTCTCTTCTAATTTCAAACATAATTGATGCTACACTCAGAGATCTTTTCTTCTACTTTCCAACATGATTGACGCTATGCTTTTAGATCTTTTCTTCTACTTCTTTCTATACAGCAAACCTCCTCAGCAATCTTGTAAAGAAATCACCACTACGAAAAGACACGGAAAAATCAAACAAAAGGAGCTGTGGTCAACTGGAGAAGACAGGTTCAATGTTCTCTGTTCCAAAAACTTGGAAACCCCTGCAATAAACTCGCTGACTGCCAAGAAAAAGGGGCAGAAGAGGGACAAAATCGCTGACCCTCGCACTGCTTTCATCACAAGACAGCCATTTTTCCACCCCCTTACAGTGAATTTTGCATGCCATGAATCACAAACAAAATGTTAGAAGTCTTAAAACACTCACAAGGGTTGCAAAATTGAAACAACGCGTCAAAAATAAGTGATTTCAGATGTGACACCAGTCCAGCGCTCCTACGGGCGACGGGATCATGTTTTAACATCCTTTGAAAGGTCTATGCAACATAGAACGGATGAAATCATGTTGTATAATTCGGGTGCCTTGCACAGACTTCATTCTGATAGACTCTGATAGACCGACAGGACTTGAGAATCGACTTGAAACTGTGCACTATGATTTGAACATAGTGAACATCAGCACGGGTTACGCCACCATTTGCAATGGCTGAAGATCCACATAACTACCAGCGATGGGTAAACATTTATCAACCATTCTCCATATCAGCCCGTATACACCCCATATCAACCCATTATCCCCAGAAAGGTTTATTTAAAACCTATCAACCAAATTCAACCAGTGTTTCAACCAATGTATCCATATCCCCCAACAAACCGAGCCCGCCGCAACGGGGTTTTCTCATGACCTTTCCAAAGGCCGCGGAAGCTCTGGATGACCTTTCGTTAGCGCCTGGCAGCGAGGCACGGCAGGCACGCAAGGCGCTGATCGAGCGGATCGAGTGGCTCGGCGATGACGACGGGTTTTGGCTGAGCATTTTTGGGGAGGAAAAAAAGGGGGTGAAATTTGATGGTGAATCAATGAATATCACTGCTAAATGTTAAGCTAATCATCAGACTTCCTGTTTTTGATGGCTACATTCGGGGTATAGCCCATGGCTACTGGCACACCCACTTTTTCAGACTTTTTTAAATGAATTTTGATCCTTGATTTTGTGTTGATATTTCATGGGGATATAGTCCATTATAATTTGATTATAATGTAATGGGACTTCAACTGCGGATGGGTCAAGATGGGTAAGAATCTCTTCCCCTAACTTTGAATACCTCCTAAGAAACACTGCTGGAATGCATTGGATCTATTCCTTTTGGGGACCCACATCGACTTTTGTGATACTATATATATATGGTATATATATAGATCAGGTTTGCCATACAGCATCAGATTTTTGATCTGTACGATGCGAGATGATCTCTTGTCTAATTGGACAGCAATGGTTTTTTCATTGGGAAATCCTGGGTTTTCCGATTAAGCATGGGGAGTTTTCCTGTAAAAAAATCCCAACAGAACCAGTTGAAACAATCCAACGCGATCCGTGGACTTCCACCCCACAGCTTCGTTGGGTCTGCCAAACCCTCAGGCAGGCACATGATTGCATTGATCGTCGCACGAAAGAGGCAATGTGACTTGGACACATGGAAAAGAAACATGTGCAAATGGCTAGGATAAGATACTTTTCTTTAGTTTCTGTCAAAAGAGACTATACAAACAGACACATGGCTATGGATCAATAATGAACATCCATTTACCAGCTATTTTGATGTTCACCAGGGGTAGACACATCCCCACATATGTATTTTCTTTCTGGATCGTCACGACTACAGTCATTTGAGCTGTCAAACCAAGCTGGCACAAGATTTGATCGGGGCATGCTGGAAACGAGTTTCCACCGTCGACATTGGCGAACGCGCGCTTTTTGTGTTTGTCGCATATGTTCTCACAAAACACAGCAAACACCAGCGGTGAATGTTGGATGGGGTGGGTTGTGGCCGGGATGCAGGATGATCCCTCATTGAATGTTTTTGAAGCTCCGGGCCCACAAAGTCCTGTGAAAAGATTGAGATGTTTGTGGCATGGCTTTGCACTACACCAAAACACTCATTGTCACCGACCACTGCGCGAAGAACTACATCCCTGAATTTGGACCTGTTTTTTTGTGGATGATTCTTGGCAACGCCTTACATTGGACCACTGTTGATTGTTCGGCCTTGGGCCGAAGTGATATCCTGTTGGTTCAAAGGTACAGGGGATTGATGGGGATTGATGGGGATTGTGCTGCGATCATTTTCTTTCTTTGAATCCTCATTTTCTATGGTTAGATCACCATTTTCTATGGTTAAATACTGCCTTAAATCAGCATTAGTATGGTCAATTTCCCCGATTTTAGTTTTTTTTCCAAATTCAACGCTGAGGCAGAGCCTCGCGGCAAGCAAACGCTTGGTGGAGTCACTGGAAGCTTCTGGCGGAGCGCGCCAGGACGGCTATGGGATTATAAATCTTATTCCCCATGAAAGATTCCCTAAATTTGGGGCCCTAATCAATGGATCCAGTACTGGATCTAGGGTCTATAGACGTCTGGGTAATATGAACGGGGGAAGGGATTCTTCATGGTGATTCTGGATCTATTTGATAATTGGAATCGGAGTTATCAATTTCGCGTCATGATGGCCTCAACGTCGAGTTGCAGTGCTGGATTTTCGGAGCAGACATGGAGAGTCCGACTTCAAAAAGCCATCAAATCTCATCATGTTGCAGGGCGAAGCTCCAAACTAATTGATGATCAGAAGCCAAGAAATGCCTGAAGACTTTGGTTTTCTGTTCGCCGCTTCGGCTCGGATTTGCAAGGATCAACTGCTTCAAAAGGCCATCGACAGCTTGGATGATTTGGAATGTGCCAATGAGGAGAGCACCGCCCGCTAAGGGCTATGCTATGTACTTTTTGTTGACAAATCAATGGCACCTGAGCAGCCTGGATCAGCCTGGTGCCTGGTACTTTCTTTATTTTCTTTGACATCATCCTTCCCAATCTTCAAAACCTCTGGGATTGCTAGACTTTCCAGGATCAGCGCAGGGAAAGAAAGGATCTCCTCAAGCGGATTGTTCCTTGGAGATTTTCGATCAGGGATTTCTCTGCCGGAAAACCCGGAAAACCTTGGAGAAGAAATTGAAGAAATCCGCCAAAGTTTACCGGTCAGACCACCACCTCACTAAAAATTGGGTCCAAATTCTTGATCTGTACCAGAAGAAGTTTACCAAGCTACCAAAGGAACGTCCCCTTGAAGTGTCGGGTACGTTTGCTCAGGAAGTCATGGAAGCTCTACCGAGAACTGGAGAGAGCTGACGTTGAAAATTGGCGATGGGAGCTGCTGATCCTGCAGTTTTTCTCTGAAGCTGTCTTGGTGGTCTACCCTCATCATAACATTTGAGCACATATATGTCAATTGGAGAATCTTGCACCTCATCATTCTGTTACTTTGCATTACATTGCACTATATTCCATTGCATTACGTTGCACTACATTCCATTGCATTACATTGCATTACATTGCATTACATTGCATTACATTCCATTGCACTACATTGCGTCTCATCATTAGAATGCATTGCGTTGTATCACGCCGCTTTACTCAACATTACTTGACTTTGCTGCCTTGCTTTGCGTTGCACACTGCGCACTATACACGACACACGACACACTGCACACCACACACCTCGCACCACACACCAAACACTACACACTACACATATATACATATTTTGAAGTGAACATCATGCGTTTACATTTGACGTATGTGCAAGACTCAGTAGCGAAGGGCAACCAGACCCTCTCAAGCAGAAACTTTCATTGCCGCAGGTCATGGTTATTTGTTGCAACTCTCATCACACTCTTGACGAGCACTTGCCTTATCCTGTGAGGCAGATGTCAAGTGCAAAACTCAGGAAGCGGATTTCAAGTGTCACAGGCAAAGCATTGGATTTTATTTGAACTCACTTTCTGCTGGGAGGTCTTGAAGGCGTTGGTTCCGACATTGTCTGAACATGTTGAAACTTGACTTGTCTTTGTCCCAAGGGTTTCAGGATCTTGATATATCTGTCAGATCGGTTTCGAATTCCGAGGTTTTCGCCGGCCTTAGGCTGCCCATTTGACCTTGGCCTTTTATCATCTTTGAACCGTTTCACCTGTATTTCTGAACAGTCACAAGACCCTGGGAAGATAAGAGAATGAGACCGAGTTGGTCCTTCAGAATGCACTTTCGTGTGTGCTGTCTTGCATAGTCAAGTGTGATACAGTGATACAGTGATACACATAAAGTCAGCAGCAATCCACACTCGTTGGTGTCTAATTTCCCAGCCGACTTTCCAGAGACTTTATGCGTTTGAAGTATTTTATACCACCTGGTCGCGAGTCAGGGCATGAGGTGAAAACCTGAAAATGCTCGGGAGATGGTGACACGACATGAGTCGCAAGTATTTCAGTTTCATGACATTTGACAAGAAGGCAGTCACCACTGAAAAAAAATCACGCCACTCCCAGCGGCTTCTAAGAGCGTCTCATGGCCGATGACTGGTGGCCTCTTGAGCCCGTAGTCCTTGGCAGAGCTCTTGGGACAACGATGGGTGGCTTTTTAGTTTGTGAATTCGAGTTGTTTTTTTCCGAGCTTATCAGAACATGATTTCGAAAGATTTCGCCCACCTTCAGGTTGGTTAACATATTTATAGCCCCATCATTCGCTATAGCTATACCACAAGTCCGACTTGGAATAGTCCTGTGAAATAAGTCGCGAAAGTCATCAGGTCCAGGCTCGAGCCAGAGACATCGACCACGGTCGCAGGAAAGGGAAGACAAGATGCCATCCATTGGATGATTTGGATGACTTGGATGTTCATGATAGATACTAACCATCAAATATGGGATGTAATATTATATAAATATCTAGTTTAATAATTGGATATATGATGATTATGATGTACAATCAGTTGGTGGATTTGGGTTTGTCTGAAAATGGTCCCTCAAATTCATGGTTGAACGACTCGCATCTTATTTTTATTGTGGTATCTGCAGTATCCGCATTTTCAGACACACCCATTTTTATTTAGACCCATACCCAAATTTGCAAGAACCCCTGCAAGGCTACCTTCATGGATTCGCCTTCCTGTCAGTCTCTGTGATCAGCAGAGCAATGAGAAAGTGATAGCAAACCGCACGGCCGCACGGCTGCACGGCTGGGACAGTTTAATGGAATGCACGTGCTGCTGGGACGACCTGGTCATGAAAAACTTACATGATAATCTGGAAAAAAGACGAAGCACATGGGCGTGGGGGAACCTCATGTAGATTCATGAGTTTTCTGTGGTACTTCCTAAGTGCTTGGTGGTTTTAAGAATTTCTTTGCGACTTTTTTGGAGTAATCTAGGGATGATGATCCCAATAGACTATAGAACATGCGTGGGACGGCTTGAAACCACCGACCCTCAACCCAACAATGACAGGTCGGTCGTGACGATGGCACATGGGTCCAATGACAAACAAAAGTGCCGTGGCGATAGGGAAATCAATATGCAATCTTGGCACAAAATTCTGACAGGATCTGGATCTGGTGGAAGAAAAAGTGTACCGATGTACCGGGTCATGCTCGTGGAACCAAGAGGCAAGCATGGACAGGGCTTCTCGATTCCAAGGCGGCTAATTAGCGGCTAATTTGATTTCAGCCACCCCAACCATTGCTGCTTGTAATGGCCCTCCAACCACCAGTTCAGGTTCATTTTTCATCGAACATCTGATTTTTTCTCCTTGAATCTGACTCAGTTTCGTGTCTCTACTTGGACGGTTCGAGTCAGGGAACCAAGTGAAGGCATGTGCTTCAAAGGGTTTGACTAAGTAACACCCCAGATCTCGGTTTCAGTGACAGCTGCTACTCAGATGTCAGTTCTTGCAGGCTTGGAAATAGCTAATGAGTCTGCCGGGCAATGTGTGGAACAAATGGATCCAACTGAAGTATTCAGATTTTGAGCCAACAGATTTCAGAAAGGGCGCAGCCATGGCGCTGGTGCCTTTCGTGGTTACAGAAGCTGCCCACATCTGAGACAAGTGAAGCTGTTTCACTGTCATGGCACAGAATAGAAGGCAAAGCAACTAAAACAGCTACGGTATGGGTTCTAATTTCAGCCGTTTCAGCCCCTGGAGTGCCCTGGAGCCAGCAATTCTGGGAACCACTTCACTGCTGCTGCTGCTGCTGCTGATGATGTCCCCACGATCTGGTCAATGCCGAGACCGCTACACCACCATTGTTACTATTGGTGATGAATATCATGTGATATCACAATATATCCCCACTATTGATGATTTACAAGAATTTGTGAATTATCTCAAACACTTCCTCAGAAAATTAAGTGTTTTATTCCTTGCAAATCTTCCCATGATATCCTCATGGTTCATTCTATACTCTACTTACCCCATTGAGGGTTGATATCCAAAGTAGTATTCACATTGTTGATGATTACAACCTACTTATAGATCAACACAAACACTTCCTCAGCACAAAAATGATGGGTCATATCCCAATATGAGGGCGCTATTTGATGTTCAACATCCTCATTTTTCATGGTCAACATGCCCAATTTTTGACGATTCAGTCTGTCGCGGACGGACCTCTCCAGGGACTCCCTGTGGCGCCGAATGCTGCGCTTTCGGCTGAGCGCAGCTGGAGACGCTCAGTTCTCAGAAACAGAGATTTGTTGTCATGAACATGTGGGTATTTGCATGATATGTCGGTAATTATAGTAGTACATTATATAACAGTATATACCTATATTTGCACCTATAGATCTATAGAGTATACAAACGTTGTGGTTACTTCCACACGATGTTTTTTATGCTTGGGAAGGAACTCATTTCATGTTGAAATGACCACTGTGCTGCAATCTCGGGGAGCCAACCCAGGTAGCCTCAATGCTGCAAATATGGCTTCACAGGTCAGGCAAGAGCAGAGGGCAAGGAGATGAAGAAAGGATACATAAATCACCCTCTCATCACTTTAACAGATACTGATATGAACAAATCATGATTGTTGAAATACATCCCCAGTAAATAGTCCATAGTAAATAGTCCCCTTATATCCACTTATATCCCGAATAGTACTTCCATCATATCCCCATCAAAAAACGTCCCCAGTTTCAATCTTGGTGATGAAATTACATGTTTTATCCCTTGCGAATCCCCATTCGATGATGCCAATTAGATAGCCATGATTTTAGACCCCAAAGAAATCCCGTTAAAGGTTGATATATCCCAATATTCCCATGATGGTCAACACCTATGGACCAACACTTCCTCACTTCCTCAGCAAAAAATGATGGTTCATATCCCAATACGTTCCGACTTTTTGGTGTTTTTTCATGTGTTTGATATTTCATATCCTAATGATTTGATGGCCAATATCCCAATATGTTCCGATTTTTGGTGTTTAACATCACCATTAAACCCACCTGTGACGCTAGGTGGCCTTGGGTGCCAGCCTCTTCATTAGCGCTTCGCGCGTGCGGCGAGGATGTCGCAGTGACAAAACCCAAAGCGGAAAGCAGTTGCCAAGTAGGAATTTAAACTGCGCTTTTCCGATTTATATATGCAATGTTATGTTTATTATATATAAGATATTAATAAGTTATGTTCTATTTATTATGTATACTGTACCGGTATCTATCTACGCATCTAGTGTTCCGATACTGTCATGCTTCCACGTGCGAGGACGCAAGGCAGCCCGGGCGAGCGTCGGTGAGCCGTCAAGAGCTCCTTTGCCAAGTGGATGAAGTGTTGTGTTTTGACCTGATGGACACCCATAGCACAATTAGATGCTCACACACACACACACGTGTGTGTATATATATATATACATATATATAGACAGATATGTACATGTCTGTTACTTGTATATACAATGTACCCTGAAAGCAACCACCTAAGCTTGTCCTGGAACTGTCACCTTTAGTGACTAAAGATACTGATGATACTTGGACACCAGGATTGTAGGGTTTGCTTCCTCCATCGTGTGCCGTCACTGCGTCCCGAGAACATTGCTGTAGCAGAGCGCCCCATCGCTGAGCGTTTGCCAGTCTGCCCAGAGTGGAGGATCTTGGAAATGGAAGTCAGCAGGTATGTGATTTCTAGGTAACTTCAGAAAGCCCGGATTTTTGAATTTTTGAGGGAACTCTTCACATTTCAATCCGTTATGAACAATATCAACACGAGGAACGAAGGGCTCCTCATTGTAGCTGTGAGTCTTGACGCAGATGATTCGCGTCCACGGTGGAGTTTCGAACGGTGCCAACACCCTTTCTTTCCATGTTTTGTGATTCCCTGAAACTTGTTACAGCTTCGTAGCCGAGGCAGCAGATGTCTGCACGCGAGCTGAAGCCATGCTCTCAGCTGTCCATGGAGGCAGGAGGACAGTTTTGCCGTATGCTGAGGCATGAGCTGCAAATCCGTGGAGTGGACACTCAAGCCAGCCCAGACAAGAGCGGCCCTCGGTGCCATTGATTTCACTTCAGTTCTGGGCGAGCTGGGCATGAGTGAAAAACGATGTTTTTCATTTGCCATATGGGGGCGAACATCCATATCTATCAGCATCAGCGGTTTTGATATGTCAACCATGGTACTCATTGGATTTTGATCCACGAATCCATACCCATATCATCCCATATATCATCCCATACATATTTTTGTTGGTGTTCCCTGGTCATGTTGGCGATATCCCCATTGAATGGTGCTGAAATCCCAACGGGACGCATGAGTCAGGCAGCTCTTGCTGGAGCTCAGTGCTGAAAGTGGTGTTTTCCCACGTGCTTTGGCCATATTTTCGTTCGATGATCGGGTGTAATGATGGGCACCAGTGATAGTTATCATCCCCCCACCTAAGATGGGGCGTGAACCATCAAAAAAGGATTTCAACCCATCAAATATAGGGGATTTAACCATCAAATATGGTGGTTTTTGAGTATCAAACATCGGGCATTGACCATCAAATATGGGGGATTTAATCATCAAAAATGGGGGGGTTGAACCTTCAAACATTGGGATTTAACCAGCAAATACAGGGAATTTAACCATCAAAAACCATGATTTAATCATCAAACATGGGGATTTGACTATCAAAAATGGGGGATTTAATTCAGATATTAATATACTATCCCAACAACTAACCATCTGACTCTGGGAATCACCCCTTTTGAGAGGAAAGTAGTCTTCCGATCCAGTTATGGCTGTTGGAGGATACATCCTTGTTTTTACGGCACCACATGTAAATAGGGTCAGAAGCACTCGCAACTGGGGGTAACTCGGAGTTGATATATATATATATATATACATACACACACACACACATTTTTCCCGAATGCGTAGCGAAGGGTTCTTGTTTTCTTGGTAGGGGGTCTGGGGGTGAAGGACTGTTTGCGGCTCGTTTCGTTTTTCGCCTCTAATCGCTTCGTCGCAATGTCTATGGGAACGTTCCAAAAGGTGATGTTCTTGCAGTTGTGAAAGTGCGTTTCGCGTGGCAGGCGTGGGACTTTGTCGCATTGAGGCTTGTCGCCAACATTTCGCGAAAATGTCGTCGCGACACAGTGTCTATGGGAAATGTTACAAAAGGTGAAGTATAGAGTGTCGAGTGAAGAGTGTGAAGAGTGGGGAGTGTGGAGTGTGGAGTGTGAAGTGTGAAGTGCGGAGTGGAGAGTGGAGAGTGCGAAATGCGAAGTGTGGAGTGGAGAGTGGGGTGTGAAGTGGAGACTGTGAAGTGTAAACTGTGAAGTGTGAAGTGTGCAGTGTGGAGTGGAGAGTGTGAAGTGTGTGGAGTGTGAAGTGTGAAGTGGGGAGTGGAGAGTGGAGAGTGCGAAGTGGGAACTGTGGAGTGGGGAGTGTGGGGTGTGAAGTGAAGAGTGTGAAGTGTAAACTGTGAAGTGTGCAGTGTGCAGTGTGGAGTTTGAAGTGTGGAGTGTGAATTGTGGAGTGTTAAGTGTGGAGTGTGAAGTGGGGAGTGTGGTGTGGGAAGTGTGGAGTGTGAAGTGGGGAGTGGGGAGTGTGATGTGGGAAGTGGGCAGTTGGGAAGTGTGGAGTGTGGAGTGTGGAGTGTGAAGTGTGGAGAGTGAAGTGTGGGTGGAGTGTGAAGTGTGGTGTGTGAAGTGTTGAGTGTTGAGTGGGAAGTGTGGAGTGTGGAGCGTGGAGTGCGAACAGTGGAGTGTGGAGTGTGGAGTGTGAAATAGTACTGGGAAGTGCCTTGTGCAAGCTTTGTGGTACAAAGTGGTGCTGGGAGTTACTTGGTGCGAGCTTTGTAGTCTAAAGTAGTATTGGGAAGTAATTTGCGGAAGTTTTTTGTGTTTTAAAGTAGTATTAGGAAGTACTTTGTGAAAGCTTTGTAATGCAAAGTAGTGCTGCGAGGTGTTCCAGATGTGTCAAGGAAGAGTGTCCCACAAGAGTGCCAAGCGAGAGTGTCAAGCAAGAGTGTCCCAGGAAGAGTGTCAAGCAAGAGTGTTTTACAAGAGTGTCCTGCATGAGTACTCAGCAAGAGTGTCAAGCAAGAGTGGTTTACAAGAGTGTCTTGCATGAGTATTCAGCAAGAGTGTCAAGCAAGAGTGTCCAACCAGAGTGTTTTACAAGAGTGTCTCAGAGTATCGAGCGAGAGTGTCAAGGCAGCGTGTCAAGCAAGAGTGTCCAAAAAGATTGTCTCGAAAGAGTGTTTTACACGAGTGTGGTAGAAGAGTGTTGAGCAAGAGTGTCAGGCAAGAGTGTCTCATAAGAGTGCCCCACAAGAGTGTGCCACAAGAGTGTGCCACAAGAGTGCCTCACAAGAGTGTCCCAGAAGAATGTCAAGCAAGAGTGTTCTGCAAAAGTGGCTTTTAATGCGATCCAGCATCTCCTGTTCGCTTTTCTTTGTTCTGTGGGAACCCTTCTTCTACGTGAGCTTTTGAAAAATGCATTCGGGTTCGTGGCTTCTATCAGGTTTTTCAAGCCCATGTATAGATTTATAGATTTTACTGTACATGAATACAATCCCATTTGGAGATTACACATAATTTATAACCCCATTAAAAAGATCCATATTGTTGGTAGATTACACAGGATGATACTTGATTACGATCAAAATTTATGAGATCTATTAAGAATACTACCATTATGGACCTTGTTCAAGTATCATAATTATGCATAAGATACGTAAGGTATTTTATCCATCTTACAGTCAAACATTAGTACTCCTTACTACCATTATTTTTTGTTCCCTCTCTGCCAGATTCCAGTGGGGGCCGCAAGCGGCGAATCAGCCAGGTCCACTGCTCAGCGGACAGCCGTCCGATATGGGGTTTTAACGAGCCAAAAAGTAACAAAAATTGGGATTTCACCAAGAAACTTGGAGACATAACCTATTATATCACATAGTATAACCAACTAACCAAGACTATATAATCGAAGGCAGGTTAGAAGTCAAACTCCCGACTTATGGACAGATGCAGCAACAGTGATGGGGAGAGTCGGAGAAGAGAGTCAGTAGAAAGAAGATCAAAGTGCGCGAAAAGGTAGGAAAGTCCCGAAACACTCAGAGAGATAGATAAGCAGACATAGGCGGACAGACAGATAGATAGAGAGAGAGAGAGAGAGAGGGGGGGAGAGAGAGAGAGAGAGAGATAGATAGATAGATGGATGGATGGATGGATGGATGGATGGATAGATAGATAGATAGATAGATAATAGATAGATAGATAGATGGATGGATGGATGGATGGATGGATGGATGGATGGATGGATGGATGGATGGATAGATAGATAGATAGATGGAGAGATGGAGAGATGGAGAGATAGAGAGATGGAGAGATAGAGAGATCGAGAGAGAGACTCAGGGCTTCAGCCACCTTTCAGTCCAGAAGTGGGTCCGCTCTGTCATCCATGCATCTCTCCTGCAGGTATCCTATATTTGAGACTTCCGCCACCGCCTTGTGCCGTACTACTGACAACCAAGCTGATATGATAATATATCCATCATAAACCGGGCAGTTGCCCTAATTGCAAACCAAATTAGCTGACTGTGGAGCATCACTTCGTCCCAGTTGCAGGCATAGATTCCCATTTCTAAGGGGCACACTCCCACCTAGAAGTGCTGGTACAAACGTTGTCCTTGATCAAATGGGCATGGGTCCAAAACGCGTTCAAGACCCACTAGTCACTAATTATCTCCCCAACACCTAAGACTCACAAATTTTTGAAATCGTTTTACCCACCATACTGTGATGGCAAGGTTGACGAAGCTCCCATCGTGGTGGCCTTGAAGCATGTCCAGACCTTGGTTGGTCACGGTCCGGCTTCCCCCCGGTGCTGTCTCCGGAAGCTGTACCGGGTGCCAAGGTGACACCGAATGCTGACCTCATCCCATCTGGGGCCGGCTTCACCGATGGTGAGCGCTTGGTCCGAAGCACAGTTTGCTGAAAACCGACGTCCAACACAGTCTGTCAAACTTAAGGTAAAAAGGCAGGGCCAAAGGGCAATGCGTTCAACCCTTTGCAGTTTGGATTCTAAACATGTTTGGCTTGAACACTTCCAGCCAAACTGATATATGGGACAATGGTATGGGTAGCTGTGGGGCTTCTAGCGAAGGCTCTGCCGCTTTGGAGTGACTCCCATGGGCTTCTGTGGTTTTTGTGGGGTGCCCAAGCTGCCTCTGAGAGATAACAGCGCCGATGGAACTGCGATAGCTGCACTAAGGTTGGATACATCCTTGAGAAGGAGTTTCTCAATCTTTTTTTGCTGGTTGCTGGTTGCTTTCTTTCAACATTTGACAGAGTTTCAATCCTTTTGTGGGGTGACGGTGATGATCTCAACCACACCCGGCTTGGCAAGCGCCGAACCCTGCTCTTCCAGGAGTGCTTTGCGAGAAGGGCTGGCACAGGAGCTTTGTAAGGATGGTTCAAGGTGACTTGACGGCTGACGGCAAAATGACAAAATACGACATCTACCCTCCGCGAATCAAGCATTGTTGGGTGGAAATCCCTTATCGATTGGTATTCGAACAGGAAGATCATCTTTAAATTTTCGAAATGGGAGATGTTCCATTGCCATGTTTGATTACCAGAGGGTAGGAAAAATCATGCCCCCAACGGGATTTTAAGCAGTAAACCATCCAAAAACAAGGGTTTAGCCAACACCCTACAACAATTGGGTGCGGATTCGATCACAACTGATGATTGTGGGATGGGTCATGCCACATGTTTTTCCAAAAGAATGGACGAACATCCACAAGTACCAGATGTATCGACGTAACGAAGGGATTTACCGCCTGATCAGCTGAGGAATTCTCCCACCAAAGTTGCTGTCTCTGATAAATTTGTAGCACCAGAATCATCCTCTCCATTCTTTGATCAAAAATGATCAAAAGATATGAAAAGTATGAAAGTTGCAGCTGCCCAGGCAAGAACAATATCAGCCATTTGGAGGTAATTTCAGTCAAAGCCAAGAACTGTCTTGATTCTGAGGGCAAGTGGCCTGCAGTTTGCTAGCGAAGCTGTTGGTGAACTCGATGAGTCTTGCCTGCAGACCCATTGATCTACCATACCAACAATACATTTTTAAATGGGGAATCACGCATTAAACATGGGATATATAATGGGATATACTGGTGATGTACCAACCATAGTTCTGGGTAAATTATGACGACCTCACTGCGACTCCACCATAAGTTGATGGTTAGGATGGATCATTCACAAATAAACTTACTTCAGGTGAATTACTGTAAGTAATCCCTCCATCGAAATCTCCTAATATGGAATAGATCTCATACCCAACAACGGGCTCTAAATAAGTATTTGAATGCATTCAATATCAGGGGGAAAGGAGTATTGTAATTCAGCCAGATTCTTGGTTGGGGGGTTGGAAAGCTTCTTGTTTCCACCTCTGTCTCTACCTTGGAAGACCCCATTTCGTTGAGGGTTTTTTCGGTTGAAACCACCCACCAGGTAGTTGGACCTCACCTAGAAATAGAGCCTTTATCCACATAGTGTCTTTGCAAATTCTGCAGCTAAGATGACCATCTCTTGTCAATTAGTAGTCCTCAGGTGCAGATCGTGCCAGATGACTCTGTGGTGTCTGATGCTGAGACTCCATGCTCATTGCTGTTGCGTTTGATCCCTTCGCGATAACTAGTTGCTAGCTCTCTTTGCTTTTGAACATGTGTCGGGTGTAGACCGGGTGTTTGAAGGCTGAAATGTCGTTGTTTCTGTTCTGTCTTGCTTCAGATTTGACAATAGTAGGACAGGGAATCTTTGTCCTGAATCCATTGAGTGCACCTGAGAAAAGGATCTGGTTGAGATTAGAACCTTTTGTAGTCTGAGGCTGGGCCCACAAAGCGCTGACATCTCTGGTCTTCTAGGCCACTAACTTCCCCGAACTTCCCGCACTTCGGAAGGGTCAAACATCACATTTCGTGGGCAATTTTGGGGGGTTGACCTCTATCAAATAGGCCTTTTCTGCTGGGTAGACTAGTACGTGCCATCCTGTCCAGTTGGTGCGCAGGTGTCGATTTTCTGCATTGCTTCGACCTGGATTTGGATCTACAACGAAGCATCTGTGCGGAGTCCCAACACACTTCTTTTTGGTGCCGGGTCTCTGAGAGGCTCGCGACTGTTGTCACATTTTGCATATGAGTATCAACGGGGTGGGGGGGAGGGGGCTGTGTTAGGAAAACTTGGTGCTTAGGTTGAAATGCAAAATGAAAGATAACAACTCGAAAAGTCAAAGAGTCGAAAAGGAGGTGGGGTGGGCTAATAACGTTCTTTACTGTAAGTTCTCTTGCACTTGCACACACACACACACATCATGCTACGCTGCGGTCCGTTCTCTTGCACTTGCGCACATACGTCATGCTATGCTGCTGTACGTTCTCTTGCACTTGCACACACACTGCTGATTTTTTGTGAATTTGGAACGTCAATGATGATCCTCTTGTGCACGCCTGGCCGGGATCCTGGGTCCATCATCCTTGAGAAACAGGTGAAACCAATGTTCCAGTATGATTGTTGGGGTAAGGATCCCATGTACCAGCTACCTATTCTGGAATTCTAGCATCAAACGTCACAGAACTTGCACATGGCTACCTTCGGATCAGAAAAAGACACTGCAGATTGAGGCAGCCGGGCAAATCTAGAATGAAATTATGTAGAACCACGGAACTGGACAGCTTGTTCAACAGTTCAAACTGAAATTCTGCAGGTACAGGGAGGTGATCAGCCTCCCTTTCCCACCAATGGCAATAGCTTCGTTGCGCGCAGTATGCCAAAGGTGCTGCACGATAGAAAAATATCAAGAATTTGCCATCAATCCATCTTTGATTTGAACGGTAGTAAGTTTCCTGCGTGTAAATAGCAGGGTACACACACACACAGGTCATGCTACCCTGCTGTACGTTCTCTTGCACTTACACGTTGGTGATGATGACGACATATGACGACGATGAAGATGAAGATGAAGATGAAGATGAAGATGAAGATGACGAAAAAAAAGATTATGATGTTGATGATGCCTTTGATGACGTTGATGACGATGACGATGACGATGACGATGATGATGATGATGATGATGATGATGATGAACATGTTGATGAAACCAAAGTTTCGTTTTTTCTCCATTGCCCGTTTTCAATTCCGCTATAACATCCAATAGCATGTTTGCGAGCCTCTCAGAGACGCGGCACCATGTTTTTCCTCCACATTTTTCCTGGTTGAACTGGTTTGTCTGTTGTTTTCTTGCAAAGCACAGCGTTCAATACCTTAAAACTTGTCCTCGATCCCCGGAAAGGATTGTCCTAAGACTGCAACTCTTGCTCGCAACTTCCCTCAAGATGTTATTCCCAAATTTTGAAAAGACAAAACTCTCGCCTGGGCAAACTTGTGTTTGTGCCAAATTGCACGGAAGTATCAGCAGCAAGTTGTCGCGGAAAATGCCACGGTTTCCAAGGTCGAGCCTGGCCCAGTGGCCCCACGTTGCCCCGAGGCCAAGCTGGTGAAGGGTTGGCATTGCCAAAATGTGGCAATTTTTGTTGGGAAATCATGGTCCAACCATAAGGTAGAACCATGAAAATGGCAGTTTCCATGGTAATTGTTCGATGTTGAACACAAATTATTGGTGTATATACGCCAAAATGATCCAAAAATGAAAACATGTTTTTTTTTGGACGCACACTATTGCCAGAGAATCCCATGTAACTCCCATTGGTGTTGCGGTGGCTGGAATGCGCTAGCTCTGTGGCAGGTTTTGGGCTGACTGATGCCGTTGAAATCGAAATGCCCTGGTCTCAGTTGGGGGTTTCCTAAGTCATGACACCAAGTCATCCGGGTTCTTGGTCATTCTCAGTTGGGGAAACCAATGGTTTTGGGATGTTTTGGGGTACCAAATTTGGATTCCAGCCTTGTTCCTTGGCATTTCAATATCTTCAATATTTTCAATGCTTTCAAGAGAGGAGCTGATAGATGTGATAACCAGCACACGACACGTTGCCAGGAGGGAAGAACAGGGGCTTCTCTTTGTCAACGCACAACTGCCAAAGCCTTGGATGCATCACTTGATCGCGGGTGGCGGTCAAACTGTTTGGACCCTGCACCCACAGAGTTTAGTCATGTTGGGAATCAAATGGAGTCACCTAGCATCACCAGACCTAGTTTTGGGGGCACATGATCATTCATGTCCATCTTCCATCTTTAATCGATTTGCTGCTGGTTGAATGCCATTTCTTGGTTCAATCATGGTTCAATCCTATTCCTGGATTAGGAAATCCCAATTCGCTGGTTAACGCCTCATTCTGGCTGGTTGAACGGGTCAAAATCACCCTGGCTTCGCCTGAAAATAGGATATCCCGGATATCCCCAAAATCCAGTGCTTCATCATTTTCCCTATGAAACGGGCCAGAAATTGGAGGTAAATCCGCAATTCAGAGAGCCGAGGCGCGGGACCGTTTGCAGTGGCACAGACACTGCCGGCCCCTTGCTGCGCGCGTTGCTGGACTGAACCCAGGGCGGTTCCATCCATGTCATGCGGTAAACGCCATTGCATAAACCATCCCCAAGTTTATCCCAAAATGCCTGGGATTGAAACCATCAAGGAATTTTGGAGGTTTGTGGCATTGTGTTTATCGCCTTACTGGAAGTCAATGCCAAAATCAATGCCACAAAAAATGATGAGAATTTGGGTTGATCCCACCAGGACCTAGGGCAGACTCATTCGGCTTGCAACTGGCGGGCAGCAATGCAGGTGGGTGTCACGACAGCCTGAGATGGGGCCAAATTTGAGATCCACACGTCACAAAACATTGCAAACCACAGGCTTCGGCCGTTTCTACCAATCACCAGCCCTATTTTGGGGTACAGAATTTCAACTCATACTATATAGGAAGTTCCAAGGTGGAGTGGCTGTTTCAAGCATGATCCAATGGTGTAGTCCAAGGAAAATCACGCCCCCCAAAAAGCGGATGGGGTTTGAGTTTAACAATCTTCAATAACTGATCCCCCAAAAATCTTCAAAACAACCAGGTTTTCAAGGGCTCATTGGAATCCCCTCCATTTGCGACCCGCAGTTGATAGGTCGGAGTCAGGGGCCCCAGCGATACTTGTACTCGCCTCGCTGGCGAGTGGAATGACGTGGCAGGGAGGCTCAGGTAGTGTTTTGATGGGGAAATCAATGGGAAAATGATGATTGATTGCGCCGACATGTTGCAATTTTGATGCATGATTTTTGATATTCTGTTCAGACACACCAGGTATAGGCAACCTGTGTGGGACTGAAACTGAGGACGGACGGCCAATGGACGTCCATGAGGCGAGAACGTCCATGTGGTGTTTTTTTGGTTCTGCCCCTATGTTCTACCCGATGTTTTCGGGAGATGTCTTCACGTTTGCTGGTCTATCTAGTGTCTTTTTAATCTCCACCTGCCAGGTGAGGTCTCTAGATTCTTGGATTTTATTAGAGTTACTTCCTCCTTTGGGCACTGCCGGACTTCAACCGCGAGCTCCAGATCTCAGTGCGCACTGCCGGACCTCAACCGCGAGCTCCAGATCTCAGTGGGCACTGCCGGACCTCAACTGCTAGCTCCAGATTTCACTGGCAGAGAGAATGTCAGACTAGATGCCAGCTAGAATGCCAGACAGAATGCCAGAATAGATGCCTGAAAAAACGTCAGAATACATGCCAGAAAGAATGTCAGGATAGATGCCAGATAGAATGCCACAAAGAATGTCAAAGTAGATGCCAGATAGAATGCCAGAAAGAATGTCTGAATAAATAGACTAAAAACATGTGTATGTATATATATACATATGTAATAACGTTATAAATACTTCCAGATGGTATGTCAGAAACTATGTGAGAATAGCGTGTAAGGGTGTGGATGTCTCGAAGAAAATAACTTTTCTTTTGGCAAATACCGATTCTGATGGTTTTCTCATGAGCTCATAGGTTTTCTATGTGTGTTTCCCCTGTGTTTTGCCTGGGTATATAATCATCCCAACAAAGAACGTCCGGTTGGTGAAGGGTAGGGATATTTAGCCATCAGACATGGGATTTCAACCAAAAGACATGGGAACTATTCAGCGAAAACGGGGGGCAAACCGACTGTTGAAGGGTAGTTCGTTCTGATGTTCTATGCCTCTTTAACCAACCGAAAGATATGATTGAACCAAGAAAAGATGAGGATTTACCTCCGGCAATCAGACATGGCACCGGAAAATTCACCAATTTATAGGTGATTTTCCCAGCTATAAACATTCATTTATACTGGATTTCCTTGTATTTTTCCATATTTTTCTATATCTTCCCATGTTTTTTCCCCATTAAAACCGCCATTTCGGCCACGAGGGTTTCGCCAGGCCGACCTGGGTGTCGAACTGCCGGGCCGCGTGGGTGGCGTGCTGCCCGGCATGCGGCTCTGTGGTGGCAGGCACAGCTGAGAAATCATTGGGATACAAAATATGTGGTAGTCGATCTAAAGGTCCTTGTAAGGAGTTTTAATTGCGAAAGCCGTGCATGTTATGTTGGAAACCCTCGCGAAAGTTTTTTTTTTTTCGAGTTCGCGAAATGTAACAGTTTTTTTTCGCGAAAATTTCGCGAACGTTGGATATCATGATTGCCTAACATAGGTTCCGCGAAAGATAAACATGGAGTTCGCGAAAATTTTGCGAAAGTAACATTTTTATTCGCGAAGAATGGCCGTTCCCGGATAAAGGAATTTTGATCAACAACAATGTATAAATATATTATATGTATTTAGTCATATAGTAATATTATAATATAATATATAGTCGGGGACGCCTTGTAAGCAGAGACTGATCTGTTTACTGCATCTGCCAGAGGCCAAAATCAGGCAAATAAGAAATGACCTAAGTAAGGCCTAAGTACAAACACCTGTAGTAAGCAGATATATTAACATATACACCAAAGACAATTTCAGAATCTGCTTTCTACAGCTCCGTTGTCCTGAAGTGTTTGTACAGTAGACTTAGTGTCAAGACAGGTACAGTAGACTTGGTGTCAAGATCATGCGGGGGGAAAAAAAAAAGCCTTGTACCGAGCCTCTTCCCCACGAAAAGTAGGGACAACGCAGTAAGCAGGAACCCTCCCTATAATTTGACCAGGGCAGTAAGCAGCTCGGGGCTCCGAACGGGACCTTATATGAATCCCT
>Ga0126342_10002794_pt1 | contig 27898 bp, 20 predicted proteins | sample Cyp1metagenome_FD_92528 | JGI IMG/M metagenome (GOLD analysis project Ga0126342, IMG submission 92528) | Coral microbial communities from Lord Howe Island, Old Settlement Bay, Australia - Cyphastrea 1 metagenome | ecosystem: Host-associated > Invertebrates > Cnidaria > Coral ... | reverse complement strand
TACCTTTTCGCGCACCTGCATCTTCTTTCTTCTGATCTTTTCTCTTCTGACTCTTCTCCCTGCTGACTGCTTTTTCATCTCTCCATATTGTCGGAAGTTTGACTTCCAAACTTCCTTCGACCATACGTACCATACATACCATACGAACTTTGACCATACATACCATACTATCATACCTATCATGCATACCACACATACCATACATATGAAACATAAATAAACATAATTACCACGCCTCCCATACATACAATACCAAACATACATGCCATACATACCATACCTACCTTACATAGCAAACATTCCATACCCGTCATAGTAACCATACATACCACACAGACCATACATACTGTCATATCAAACATACCATACCCAACAGACTTACATACCATACCTACCATCCATACAGTACTACACCCCCACCACACCACAGGGGGGGCAAGGGGGACAGTACTGCAGCTGACCCATGACCATGGCCGGGGGGGAGGGGGGTTGGAACGCTGGACCATATATATATAATAGTATATATATAATAGTATATATATATAATAGTATATACAAGAATATATATATATATATATTTATTTATTTAGTATTATATATAAGAATATATATATATATCATAGTATATATATCATAGTATATATATAATAGTATATATATAATAGTATATTTAAGAGTATTTATATATATATATTATGTGTATGTACTTTTGACCCGGCGGTGAAGATGTCAACCTTAGTGTTGCTGTTGTTTTGTGTGGCTTCTCATCTCACTTTGGGGAGATGAGCTGTTCTTTGATGGCCAGCCAAATGTTGGGGTAGGAGGTTTTGGTCCGTGGACGCCAAGATTGAGAAGTTAGACTGGGCTCAAAGTTAAGAAAAGCCCGTGGTTTAGTTGGTCCAATGCTTCATCCCGCACTTCCCTGAAATTGGAAGTGTTCTTTTGGAAGAAGTTTGTACATATTGTAACATATTGTCAGACCCCTTAACCATTAGTAACCATTATATCACCATTATATCATATCACAGTTATATCCCAGAATATTCCAATAGATTTCCATCATGTTCCCGTGATGTTCCCAGTAATTCTTAGTTACTTTCCCTAAATTAACCATACATATTGGTTACCATTAGCAATGACTATCACGAGTCACAAATGATATTTGGAAGCATTAACCATATTATATCCCAGAAATGTCCAGTGTATTCCCATCATATTCCCATCCCAGTCTATATATTGCCATTAAAATCATTATTTACATATACAGGATTTTAATGACATAAATTATGTAAATAGATAAATCCTGGTATACATATACATAAATCATCTTTCATATGCATAGATAGATCGTAACCAGGATATCACGACACTGACGAAATAGGTGCTATTGCTGGACCTCGCGCTGGCAATGGCGAAATCTGCCGAGCCGCGACTGAGGGGGAAGGCGCCGGATGCGAGTGTGGTGGTCCATCCGAGATATAGAGTGTAGCGCTGTGGGGCCCTGAGTTTGTTTACAGTGTTTTGTGATGTTTTTTGATATTGTGTGATTATTTATACTGATAACATGTTGTTCTTGATTGTTCTTCTTTTGTCATAATACAGTGTCGCTGTTGCATTGTTGTTTGTTATACATGTCATTTTGTTCTGGACATCTTAAAAAGAATAGCAAGGTAGTGGTGGAGATAGGGCCCACATCTTTGGTTCTACACTGTGTTTCTTCTGCAAAAACAGGTTTTAAATAGACCCATGGCAAGTAGCAAACCCAATTTGTTTCTTGATATGAAAATACATAGATACACACAGTTGTGTGACAATACCCAAGAATGATTATTGAGATAGGCTAAGTAAATCTATGTGTTAAACAAGTGCTCGTTTTGACATCACCATTTGCTTGCTGCTCATGCAATTGTGTTTAAAGTAAAGCCTTGCAACATCATGGGAGATGCAGGTAGTTGCAGTTGCAAAGGTCATATCAGAGGTTAAACCTTCAGAAACTACTCAATTGTTAACCCACGATTCCCTAGTGTTAACGCCTTCTTCCCAATGATGGATTTTGGGCATTGTTTGAAGGAACATTTCTGATCAAGGTACTGTAGCAAGGGTGACCCCAGCAATCCTTGAAACTATCAAATAATAGAAGTAATCATCGCACCATGTCATATGTTGCCATCCTGCGTTTGTAGTTTAAAAAAAGTTGCAACACTATTGTTGGCTCTATTTACAGGACTCTAATTGAAATCGAGCTTAAGTTGACCCGTATGTGGAGTTGGACTGCCCAAAGACCTCAATGAGAGTATAAGAGCATGGTCAATTACTTGCTACTTGGCATGATGAACTGGTGACCAGCGTGGGGTGATGGGTTTGTAAGGTGCCATGAGGCCATGATGATGTTGAAGCCATAGATGTTCAGATATGTTCATATAAGACAACTGGCTATAGCGGTATAGCCTAGCAATGTCTAAGCTATGTACCGTGTAAAAAAAAACAAATCCCCAAGAGTTCCAGCAGTCCGAATTTTATATTTGTGCAACTATGTATTGAATAGAATACAGTATTTATAATATGAAGAATTTTACATTTAATTTTCAGACATTGGTGAATGATAGACTTAGTTCGATCATATAATCTAGAACTCATTTCAAACTTGTGTGATTACCCCATTGGTATGTTTCTGTTTGCAATACATACTTGTTGTAAAAGTCAGAACCTAGTCCAGTGGATCTACTGGAGAGTGTTCTTGAGCGTGAGCGATCAACACAATGATGCTTCAAGACTCTGAATTTGTGATTGGTTTTGGAACTGGTTCAGTTCAGATCAAAAGAACGCCTCAACTACTGTAAAGATTGCCTCAAAAATCTCACTTGGCCTTTTTACTTTAAATGTTTACATGGCACCGCTTCCTCCTGCGGTCTTTCGTGAACGCGCCGCGATGGCTGGTGCTGGAGCTCGCAGTCCAGCACGGCCAGATAGCCGAGCGATTGACAATTTGAGTCAAAATGGGAAATTCGAAGAGCCGAAGCATCATCGCACTGATACAGGGAGTTCTTGGGGCCCTCGTTGCTGTAAAGGTTGCGAATAGGGGCCCAGTTTTACCACGTTGTAGAAATGCAGTGTTTTCTTCTAAATCGTATTTGGACATGTGTTGTTCGAATCTATGCTCATAGACTTACATCATATTTGGACACATGTTGTTTGAATCTATGCTCATAGACCTTTAACTGCATTACTTTCTTTTTATCACGGAAACAGTCATACGTAGAACTTCAGAACACGTTGCAAACAGCTTAAGTCATAATCTGTTAGGCTTCAGCCGTTTGGCTTCAGCCGTAGTATTCAGGAGCTAATTTTAGGGGATCTGGAGGGGGGGCAAAAAAAACACAAAATATTCATATACATATATATCATATAAATAGAGATTTGTTTTTGACCCTTCCAGTCTCTCCAGATCTCAGGAAAACACTAGTAACCTATAGAGAGAAACTGTCACAGTATCTGATTTCAATTTGATGCGAGAGTTTATGAATAAGCTGAAATATATATATATATAGATATATCTTCTCAAGAAGATAGAAATGCACTAAGCACTAATGTTGAGTTAACAGATTGTATTATACTTTGTTGCAACAAATTCAAAACAAAACAAACATATACTTCCAGATTATACTGTATTTCTACAAACATGGTAAAATCGGGGCCCCGTGGCGTGACTTTCTGCTAAGGTACGGGTAAAGTTGAGGATTTCACCAACAACTCTTGGATTTTTGTCATGAAATTATATTAGCTAAGTTTGTTTATATAGGAAATGATCCAACCAACCAACTAATTACCAGATCGCATGCCCCATTGAATGCATATGATATGTTTTTTGACGTCAGAGGCGGCATCTTTTGTTGGTTAAACCACAATATTTATCATACTTAAATTCCAATGTTTGCTGCTTGAGTAAATCCTTCCGTCTGCTGGTTAGATCCTTATTCTTGATGGTTGATGATTTTAAATCACACAGTCGTTCATTTATTTCCTCATGGTTGTTGTTTCTTTTGGTTCGCCAGCTGAATCCCACTTTTCTGGAGTTACATGTTGGATATAGATTTTTTCTTGTGGTCAAATCCGCATGCTTTCAGTATTTAATCTCCATTTAGTTCGAAATTTTCCATGGTTTTCCATCATTTCTATTGGTTAAACCACCACAATCTGCAAGGTGCTGCCCCCCAGTTGTTTTTTGGTTTATAAACCCATCTAGCTAATTGTTCTTAGTTATGTAATCCAATTAAATCACCATTCAAAGGTTAAATCTTAGCAAGATGTAACCCAACTTAGCGATTCCCAACTGGCGCACACTTGCCATGGAATTTCCATTCAACCACATTAAAAGCATCTCATTTTTTGCTTGCTTAAACCACCATGCCCTCTGGTAAACTAACATAGCTGTGGAAAATCACCACTTATTATAGGTAAATCAACTATAAATGGGCCATTTTCAATAGCTATGTTAGTTTACCACAGGGTATTTTGTTGGTTGTTCCCCGTCAGCTGACGCACAGATCGCGGTCGCGGTTGCAGGTGCGCACAGATCGCGGTGTGGTGGGCTGGTTGACCATCGAGCTTCCGGGCGCCGCAGCGTTGCTTGTCGTATTCATTTTTCGGTGGATTGGATTTCTTTTCGGTGGAATCCCCAACACTGTGATTGCATTGGAATATCATGGATTAACCATCAATAATGGGGATTTATAGGAATATAATTGGGGATAATAATCGAATGATAAAGATATACTGCTTGGTGGTTTCAAACATTTTTTCTTTTCCATAATATATGGGATAATCCTTCCCATTGACTTTCATATGTTTCAAGATGGTTAAAACCACTAACCAGTTTTAGTTGTAGTATCAATTAGAATTTAATGAGTTTTACTAGTTTTACATCATAGTTTTTTGCAGGTATATATATACTAGTTTTAATATCACCATAATGTATCCTATTATACTAGTTATACTTATGCTAGTATCAACCAATATAATGATATAGCCATAATGTATCATACAATATGAGTTATATTTATGCTACTATCAAACAATATAATACAACTGATTATAGTGTCATATACTATGATACTATATAGTACTTTTAAATTTATTATTAGGTGGATATCCTTATATTGTGGCAAATATGGTGGTTCTCTGGAAGTTTTGTTGGGATAATAAATATTTATACATACTTGGGTGGCTCATCCCACGAATCGTAAGTAGGTTAGTTCACCCCAATTATAAGTGGAGTAAGCCTACTTATCCCACGGACACAAGGGATACAACCTAATAGGATTCGTGGGATGAGCCACGAAGAATTCAAAATTGTCATTGCTAGGTGGATTGGATTACTTACTTACTGGTGCTAAACGTAGGGAATGGATGGGACTGGGGGAATGGGATGATTATTACTAGTGATTATGGATCATTCCCTCATTCCCTGCTAAGCACGAGTAAGATTACTTAAGACTCCCATTCTTTTCCCAATGAGGCTCCCCATCTATTGCCAACAAATCATCAATATGTTTCAATATTCCCACAGGATGGGGCCCCCAAACGTTATAAGATGGTTTATAAGCCCCATGAATACTAGTTTGTTTTTTGCGTACCATAAACCATAGTGAAATTGGAGTTATAAACGCACCAACTGAACGCAATAAATTGTTAACCGGGGGCCCACTTTGTACGCATGGACTAGTTAACACAGTCACCTGGTGGATCATCCCATGAACCCTAAGTTAAGTCGGTTGTTTTGTCTGGTTTTCTTCGCCAACGGTTGTAATCTCTGGCAAGCAAACAAATTGTGGTTTAATGAAGTTTAATGTGCTTTATATCATGGTGATGAATAGGGAATGAACCAACGAAAATAAGTATGTGAATGGGAAATGGCATCTGATAATTTAACATAGGTATCGAAAGTGTCTCATTTATAGTTTATTTTATTACCTATCAAAATTGGTGACTGTCCATAGTTATGTTCCTTTACCCTAGGGCAACTGTCCCCATGTTTGATCACCTGAGGGTTTAGGACCCTTCCACATGTTGCGGTCAATCTTTGACACCCTGCAAACTAGTAATGTTTCAGCAGCTGGCGATATTTCTACCAAGTGTATAGCCTGTATAACAATCAGCTTACCAATTCAACTATAGGGTGGTGCCCCCAGTTTTGCTTTGTGGTTCATACCTGCTAAATGGTCCGTTGTATCCATCTAATCAACCCACAAGGTTCTCCAAGTTATCCCAGTTAGGTCGACCAAGTGACTAGCTATCATTCCCGGGCCTCACCTTGTTGATTTGACTGGAAATTGTAAAGAGACTGGATTGAACACTGGGGATTTGACTTATGTAACGTCCTACAAAGTGGTGCCCCCTAGATAGCTAAGTTGGTGCGAATAACTCCAATTTCACTATGGTTTATGGTACCTATAACTATAGTATTCATGGGGTTCAAAAACCATCCAACATCACTGGGGGGCCCCACATTGCAAATCTAGTGTAATAAGTGTAATATATCCCATTTAGTGGTACGCACCTTCTGCTGTTTACCCGTTACACTTCGACTGTCCCGTCCCAACATGTCGCTGTATCGTCCCGAGTTGGCCATGGCGTTGAGCCCAAATTTGGGTAGTTATATTCACAAAAGACGCATTCACAAACGGTGAAATCATCATGTTTGGCGGTAAAACCATCATATGTATTTAATGGATTTATACCCCTAGACTTCCAAACACCTGCTGGGACCGTGGGTTTTTTTTGCAGAGTATCAACACTTCCTCACATGGTATTTGGATGTATTTGGAGCACCAGGGTATATGAATACACAATTTAAATCAACTCAATATAAGAGTGTACTGTTGATTAAGCTCCGTTCAACGATTGGTTTGCCGACTCCATCCCAAACTGCCATGTTCCAATGATCAACAGGGACCGCTGGCATTTGACAAAAACTCCGTCTGTGCTGGAGACCCATTGGCGGAAGCTTTTAGCCACCCTCGTGAGTTCGCGCATTGAGAAAATGCTTTGCATGTGCCGGACAACTTATACTAAGTCCATGATTCTCCAGTCTAAGTTCCAACCAATTGGTTTACAGCCACCAGGCACCAACATGGTTACTTTGACTGCTGGTTTTGCTTCGTTGGTGATGGTTCACTGTTCCAGCAGGGAACCAGCCGTGGAACTTGGTTTCAGTTGGTTTCTCCCAACACATGTGAAGATCTCTATGACTTGTCTTCTCCTTCCTCTTCTCGTCTTTTCCTTCTGCCCATGCGCACGGGCTTGACTGAAACTTGGGACAACAGCCCTGTGTCTGGTTTCTCATCGATAAAAAGTTTGAAAAATGTTGGGCAAACAATCCAATCCACTGGTTGTTCAGCCAATTTTATGAGGCTCCGTCCGTGCCTTGCAATGTCCAAAAGTGAATCAGATAAAGGTGTAGATGTGCGACAGTTGACTGTGACACATGGGGGGAGTTCCAAAAATGTGGGATTATCAAGTCACTTTTGCAGTCAGTTCTAGATCGTCTAATTTGGATGATTTGGGTGTACGACCGTTTTAGAAAGGCATCAGTTGATTAAATGTTGTTTTCTCAAGACATATATCAGTTAGTGCCTCAGAGTACAAATCAGGCAATATGTCAGATAACATGTTTCTTCCAGGCAATATGAACACATATGTCAGTGAATACCTCAAAACAAGGAGCTGCGTCAGAGTACTTCTCAGGATACGCGTCAGATCACTTGTCAGACGAAGTGTCAATACATGTCAAAGTTTCAGAATGTGCACTCAAGGTTGTGAGGACTTTTTCTCCCGAAAGCAACTTTGAGTAGGAGCAAATGATTGGTTGATACATGAGTAGCTCACAGTGATGTTATCAACGCAAGAGGCTACGGCTCGAAAACTCGTTACCATTACCCTGAAGGGCGGCAACAGCAAACGACATGCTTCGGATGCCGCAGTGACTCTGAAGATGGCGACTATGAAGATAACGTCCCATCAATAAGAACCTGGCGCAGCGAGTGAAAGGACACATGAAACCTACAAGCGTTGGCCCAGCAATCAGCGGCAGAACCAGGGCAGAATACCTGGGACTTTTTGTTGCACAGATGGCAGAGGAACCAAACCCCACTTTCAAAGGGCAAATCGAAAATCAACCTTTTTCCACCCCCATGATTGTTTAGGTTGGGGCGGCTATGTCTTGGAGTTCATATGCCAAGTTGCACGTAGCATGTTCGCAGGAACACAGTGGATTTCATAGGGGCCATTTAAAGACGCAGCCAGCATTTGCAGTCAGTGTAATTACCCAACTTGCCTCTTCCATTGTGTTCCGAAAACCTTTCAAAATTTCGCGCTGAACTTTGTCGGCGTGGTTGATTTCTTTTTGGATTGGCAATGTCCCCTATGGACCCTGAGGTTGCTTCACAACATCAACATGCACTGCAAGGAAGCCGTCCTTAGCATCTCGTCACATCACGAGCTCGCCTGGGGCGCGGAGGCCGTGGAGGCTGCAAGTCACAAACGCACGCACTTCTGAATAGATATTCTCAAAAATCGATCTAGATAATATTTCTATATATATATACACATAAATCCATAAGTAAAGAAAATATATCTAGTTTGTCTATATATAAATAACAAATTACTTATATATATATGTATATAAAGCTATTGATTAACTTACTTATACTTTTTCATTTCTTTGTAATTATACACACACACGCTTTTTTACACCACATGTACGAAAAAAATGAGCGCGCAGTGAAGCAGAACATGATTTGGCAAAAAATGCAATTTTCAGGTTGAGATTTGGGATTGGACATGAACCCAAATTTGCAAACAAATTGGCATCATTGAGGAGAGTGTGACGCTTAATAAAAACATGTTAAAAACTGGTGTGTGCAACACCCTCCGCCTTCTGAAGCGTCCGAAATGCGCTGTAGCGCGTACTCCTGCGGAATGGTTAGAATCCCCAAACATGTTTGTTTTTTGGGGCACGGTTTCTTCTTGAGTTTGCAGGTGGCGTTTTTCCTGTTTAGTGGAAAGCCAGTTTCCATGCCTGGTCGAGTCGTTTTTCGATCCAGCTTTTTTTGTGCCTCTCGGGGATGGTGATCCCCCAAAGGGCCCATGATTGGTACAATGTGGGGCCCCCCAGTTATAAGATTGTTTATAAACCCCATGAATACTATAGTTATAGGTACCATAAACCATAGTTACTGGAGTTATAAACCAACTTAGCTATCTAGGGGGCCCCACTTTGTATCTAGAAGGCCCGAGGCCGTTTTAAATATAGATGATATTGGTGAGTTGATTTGGACAATTTGTTGCTTCCCTAGGGAATTCTCCTACCGATAGGTTAAATGTGAACTAACCCATCATCTTACGTTATTTGTATTATCGCAATAGTATTCCAATACCAGTCCAAGTATAACCATCTTACATCCAATACTAATCCACTTAGATACCTTATTTTAACCAATACTAACCAATATAGTAGTAGTAATGGTTTTAATCAAAGTAATACTCATGATATACCATTGTTTTTTGCAATACAAATACTATTGGTTGGTCCAGTACCATTCGTTATGATTTTGCTTATTACAACCAACACTGTTAGAATATACAATAAAATTGGTCATTAAAGAAAAACTAATGGTTACCCTCTATTGTTTTAATATCAATGGTTCTGAAGTATTTGTTTTATTATACCAGACCACCCCTGATAACCACCATGATACCCTATTTGAACCAGCACTATAATCTATTATACCAATTATACCGTATATAGGGTAATAAAATAACTACTACAACCAATTATACCAATTATAATCTTGTTTGTTATACAAATTACAATCTATTATACCCCACAACCCATGATACCGTATTATAAATCTATTACCCTCTGGTAAACGTTTACATAGCGAACTGGAGATCACCATTTTTAATAGCTACATCATCTATTTCTATGGGCCATATTTTCCATAGCTATTTTGACATACCCTCTGGTAATTTAACATAGCTATTGAAAATGACCATTTATAGTGGATTTTCCCATGAAAAATGGTGATTTTCCATATAGCTATGTTAGTTTACCAGAGGGTAACCAGAGGGTACAACCACCATCCCCAATGACTCAACGTTGGCGCTGCCCGTCCCAGGCAACGTTTCGCCGCTGCCGCTGCCCGTGGCCCTGGACTTCGCCACAGGCAACGCCCAGCATCGCCGCACCACGCGCCGGGCGCCGGCGATGCCCAGAGACGGCGCGGGCGCGGTGTATCCCTGGGACGTAGGCGGCGCGAATGGCGGCGCCGTTGTCGGGGACCATTTTTTGAACGAAAAATCCGCAGTGAAATGGCCATGGTTACTAGTTATAACATGTTATAACCTCTTATTTCTATGAGATTTTACATTCCATAAATGGTTTTTTCCGATAGGAAAGTCAGTTTCCACAGTTATGGTCCGGCATACCAGTTATAAGTACTAACAAACACTATTGATGGAATGTATAATCCCATGGAAATAACCAGTTAAAACTAATAAATTGCCATAACTGCAGGAATTGTAGACTTGGGGAAAAATATGAAGATGGGTCAAGTTACCTTTGAAAATAGCATATGACTAGGGGAATAACCATCCATTAACCAACTATGACTTAGGGTACCGTTTGGGCATCAGGGTTTTGACCCATAACCATGTGTTGAATGAGAAAAAATATCTTAATTACTGAGGTGAAATTTGATAAAACAAGACACTTGGATTGTTGGTTCCCCACTTTTTGAAATATCTTTGGACATACGGGTGGGTCATAGACTGACTTGTTTGCAGGGTGTCTAAGATCTTCCATGCATTGTGGGGAAGTGAAGGAAATTGTCAGGGAAAGTGACCGACTGATTTGTTGGCTTTTCGAACGGACAGAGTCCTCCCTTTGCCTTTAGCGGCACTGTTGCAGTGCGAACACCCCGAGTTTGACTGAAACGGGACCTTTTCAGGCCTTTTTCAAGATGCTGCCCAGTGCTGTGTGTGGTCCAGCCTCAGATTCAATCATGCCCAACATGTGTTTCCTTGGTCCGACATGATTTCAGAATACATTGGCTCGGAAGTTCCGAACGTAAACAGATCAGGCATGGTTTTTGGTGTTCACCACCATGGTTTTGACACTAAGCAGCACAATTTTATATCCATGTTCCCAATGCCAGCATCCTTGGGACGACGAGCGAAGCAAGCACAGCAGCATAAATGAGGTACCAGATATGAGAAGAAGAGGGGTACAACAGAAATGGGGATGTCAGGGCTAAACCACTACCTTCTGGTAAACGTTTAGATAACTATGGAACATCAACATTTTTAATAGGTAAATCAACTATAAATGGGCCATTTTCAATAGCTATGCAACAAATCACCAGAGGGTAGATGCTGGGGAAATGATCATACAACGGATCAAGATCAAGACCACACAAAGAGTGCAATACTGTTGGCCAATGAGGGAAAGCCACCCTGACCAACCAACAAACGAACAACCGTGTGGCGGGAGGGGGACAGACTTGGATTTAAAACGCCAACATTGAGCAGGTGAAAATTGTTGGTTGTCTGATTCTTGATGCAAAACGTTGTGCAACCCACATGAAATTGCCTGTGTATAGACAATAAATTATACAGTCGCGATGAAGTAAATTGTGATATGTTCAGTTTGGGTTGGTGTACTACACTCTTTGAAGGTGATAATGTATCATATCATATCATTTCTACTTTGTGGCTCTGAATATGGTTGTAGAACGAAACAAAATGTTATGGTCATTGAATGTTACCTAAATCACCCAAATGCAGATTAACATCCCCAGATTTCAATATAATCGTAGCGGACCAGTCATCATCTTTGCTGAATTAGACAACATTCTGGGTAAATTATAACGACCTCACTGCGACCTCACTGGAATCATGGTCAATAAGGGAAATCATCCCCAAATGGCCTTAATTCAGGTTAGTGAAATATTATAATTTACCCAGATCAATGGCCATGCAACAGGAAGCGATTTATTGGAGGTACCGATTCCATATATAAGGCCTATTTTTCTATGTAAGGGAATATCCCCACAAAATATTGCCAAAAATATGGTACAGTACCTCCATTTTAGGATCCAGGAATTCCTATTTGTATCATATCCCGACCAAGACTTGGTGTTGCTTCGATCTCGCTATGAAACCCTCATGAAAAAGTCTGTTTCTTCCTTGATTACCTAGCTACACATTGGTTCCTGGGGAGCTACTGCAAATGAATAGGTGCTCTTGTATACTACCTGGTTTATTCGGGGATTCTTATGCGAACCTATCAACCAGATTAACTGAATAACGGATTGTTTGAACATTGCTATTTTTTGGACTTTTAGATTTATGGGTAACTCCATCCTCCTAACATTTAACCACACATTTGATTTTTCAGGATCCCAGATATGTGATTATAACATATTATAACCCCCCTACATCCACGATGGTTTTTGCACATATCTCCCAGTTTGCGTTCTATTTCTAGGCGGCGTCTACCGAACCCTGGAGAAGCTGCAGTTCGATGAGGGCCCAACGCTGCGCACGCTACGCGCTGGGAAGTTGGTAAAGGTCGAGGCGAGAGATGGTGCACCTGGTTTATAGCTAGCTTCACGAATGTTCACTACAGCTACCCTCTGGTAAACATACAAAAAACTATGGAAAGATCCACCATTTTATAGCTGGGTAAATCCACTGTTTCCACGCCATTTTCAATAGCTATGTTACTCGTAGTTTACCAGAGGGTTTTTTTAGTTTAAAATCTTTAAGTATAACTAGGTGTGAACAGTGTTTTTTCAGTGTTTTTTCTGTTTTGGAACTATAAACCCCAGCCATTAGCTGAATTGGTGAACATAAATGGGTTGACTGTTTGAATTCGGGGAAAATGTTGCTGCAATGAGGAGACGATGGTGATAAAAACGCTGGCGATAGCTGGTTGATGGAGATTCCCGAAGATATGGTGCTTATTGGGGAACAACTTGATGAAACCCAGTGAGTAAGTGGTTGATATATGTAGATATATATATATATGTATGTATGTATGTATGTATATATATTACCAAGGTATAAACGGAATGTATGGACGATTATGGAATAATCATACATTTATATATGCGAACAGATTCGAACATGGTTGAAAACCCCATGAGGTGGTTCCCCACAGGTATAAACGTGTTTATTAACCCATTCAATCAACAGATGGGGATTTCACCCGTGAACAATGGATGATTTAACATGTGCTTGGATGCACGGGAACCCACGATCCTGAGTGGTTCGAACAAAACATATTGTACCCCCTGGTAAATTAACATAGACCCTGAAAATCACCAATGTTTAATGGAAACTAGTCTTCCAACCCCTATCTGACAGGGTCTATGTTAATATACCAGAGGGTATATTTCATTCTTGGGTTTACTATTTGTAGACAATTGAATTTGAATATATGTTCTGTCCATTATGAACCCATGATATTTGCAAATATCTGTAGATTTGAATATGTTTTCTGTTTGAATCAACTAAGATGCACATCAACATATGCCTTGGCGCTTCAAGACAGCCACTTTGGTGTTGCTTCAGGGGCTAGGTGACCTTAACCCAGATACGTGAAAGGGAGATGGCCGAGGAAATTCAGCAGGCCATTGCCTGGCCTCACGAAATTGTAACAGCCACCCTTACAAAGGGACAGCAGAGCAGATCATCTCTGCTCGCTCTGTTGAAGTTCGCCAGCTTGTCTCTAAGATCAGGGTAGCTTGATCAAGGCGTACGAAGCTGTGGCTACGAACTTTGGAGTTCAGTTTGGAGACGAGGACGCCATGTGCCTTTTCGGTCGGCACTGCTGAGAAAGGAGTTCAAGGTTGACCTGATTTCTGATCTGATTACTCTCTGGTAAACTAACGTAGCGAACTGGAAAATCTTTCCTTTTTTCATAGGTAAATCAACTATTTCTATGGGTCATTTTCAATAGCCATTTTGACATAACCAGAGGGTAGGATGATTTTTAGGTAGCTCTAGCCACTAGTACGATCAACTCATTGATTCACGTTGCCCGTTGTGGGCTGTCTCTCAGGGTGAGTTGCAGATATCATTATATCATTCCAACGTGGATTGTTGGAATTCCAAGGGGGAGACACCTTGGTTTCGTATTGGATACCCTCTGGTAATTTAACATAGCCATTGAAAATGGCAATTTATAGTTGATTTACCCATTAAACATGGTGAATTTCCATAGTTATGTTTGTTTACCAGAGGGTGCATGTAATTTTGGTTGCATACCAGTGGTATCTGATACTACATACAGTGAAATGGCCATGGCTATTAGTTTTTACTGCTTATTTCTATGGGGTTATACATGAACCATAAATGGTGTTTTGTTAGTACTTATACTGGTAAAGGACCATAACTGTAGTATGCGCAAGATGGTGTGTGCAGTGACAGGGATAGAATTGACACTGAAGTGTTTCAGGCCATTCGACCTTTCGCTTCAAACACTGGAGTGGATCAGCAGCAACTACGGCTGAATTTGAAAGTGCCTTGGATTTCTGTTTTGCGCCACTGGTCTTGGTTGGTTCATTGAATATATATATATATATCTATCTATCTATCTATATATATATATACACACTATATATATATAAACATTGTATATATATATATATATTATTTATTTATTTTTGGTAGTATAAGTCTGTAGGTGATATCTCACAAAGCGCATACTTTTGACCAAGGGCCACAAACTTTTGACCCATACAGTACCATACTCCTATGGAGTACAGTCCCCATGTCCATTTCAGGTACCTAAATTGGAGGTGCCTATTCTACATAGGGCCTATGTAAGGGCTATAGAAACTGGATATGCCCCAAAATATGGCCAGAAATATGGTACAAGGTGGGCACCCTAGCTAAGATAGCTAAGTTGATTTATAATTGGGTGAATTGTTGGGTTTTTGGGGGGATATGGGAATTATATATATACGGTATATGATGGATATGGGAATTATATATATATATATATATATGATTTACCCACATATACTTTTCAATAATCATTCATTATATGATAGATATAATCTGGTTGGTGGTTTGGAACATTTTTCATTTTCCATCCAGTTGGGAATTTCATAATCCCAACTGACTAATATTTTTCAGAGGGGTGGCTCAACCAGCAACCAGCAATTGCTTGTGAATTGGCCCCCACCTTCATTTGCTGAAGTTTTGCGTGTTTTTTCCAATGGGAAATCCATTATTTGGGGATTCTATAGGGAATATGTTCCTATGTGAGTAGTTAATGCTTTTTTGATGTTATAGTCCCACTATTAGCCATGATTAACCATGTTTTCCGGGTTTGTTAAGCAGATCCAATAATCATGGGCATCACCTTATTCCCTTTGAGCCCTAGGTGGAGTCCGGAACCCTTGCACCTTGGCTGCAGATTGAGTTGAGGCTCTTCAGAATCTGAGAAGACTTTGGTGCAGAATGTTGGGGATATAAATGGTGTATGTATATATATATAAGGTGGCGCCCCCATAGTTTACACAGTTGATAGCCATTACTCGAATAACTAAGGTTTATTGTAGATATCTATAGTTACTTTGGTTTATAAACCGACTCCACCTTGTATCTAATAAAACTGCATAATCGGAAAAAAATGTGATTCAGTGTTGGTGATAGAATGAAATTGTTTGTTTTCGCATCTTTATTAACATCATATTTCATGATAAAGTCATATATATATATATATAAATACTTGGTTTCCCCATTACACCATTTTAAAATGATGGCTTTTCTCCCTTCAAAAAAAGAATGATGTTTAAGTCATCCTCCAGGTGGCCCCGGCCACTTGGGAGTTTCTTGGTGAATAGTTTCACCATGGTGAAACACCAAATTAGCTTAGCTATGGCTGGTTTATTAGTACAGGTAATACCATGGTTTATTAGTACAATAATATTGGTTTCACCATGGTATTACTGGTTTGTTAGTTTACAGATATTACTGTACAATAAACCCTCGGTCCTCGGTATTACAGGGTGGTCCATAGCAAAGTTGGCGCCTTGAACGGCAGGCCGGGCGCAGCGGCTGGATTAGCACCAGCAGTTGCATTGCGGAGGCAGCTCTGGATGTGAGGAATCACTTGGAGTTTCAGCCGCTTGGCGAAAAACATTAGTCAGACTGAGGAATCACATCACTCACTTGGATGTGAGGAATCACATCACTCAGACTGAGGATCTATGATTCATACATTCATTCATACTATTCTATTGAACATGTTTTTTGAATGTGGATATGGGAGAAAGTTCCAAGTGGGACCACTTATCATATGGAATTTCGTATTTGACATACTTGGGAATATTACTACACCATATACGAATTAGGCATAGCCTTGGAACTCATGGAGTTGGGGCATATACCCCTTTCATGCACGATGGATACGATTGGTTAAATAATGGCTGAGAACAAATGAAAGTCATGGCTCTTGGATGTACTTAATGGGATATCAATTTATTGCGAAATACAATGCTGCGCTGGTAATATACTCATTGAGTTGCGAAATATAGTAATGTCGGATCCTGATTAGTGTGGCCCCCCCCCAAACAATTCTGAGAGTCTCTTTAATGTGTTTTTTTAAGTGATGGGGTCTGAAAAATATGGAATCACTTCATTTTGATAGATTTCAATTTACTTTCAATTTACATTCAACTGACTTCAATTGATTTTCAATTGATTTCAATTTACTTTCAATTTAATTTCAATTGATTTTCAATTAATTTCAATTGATTTTCAAGTGATTTCAATTGACTTCAATTGATGTTCAATTGATTTCAATTTAATCACCTTGAAAAAATGTTTGAGTGCAGCTTTTTTATTGGGTTTTCAAAAGACATCCTATATTTTGGGAAATTAGACATTTTGAGAATTCCAAAAGAACTGAGCTAAGTAAAAAAGAGAAAAGTATTGGGAAAAGAAAAGGAAAGGAGAAAAGGATTTTGGAAAATGTTCACTTCCAAAAAAAGCTTGACACAATAGAGGACCCCCACAACAAACATACTATTGAAGATCAGGGTTGCTCATGGGGTACACCCTTTGAAAAATTGTGTGAGTGCGTTTTTTTTGTTGGGTGTTAATAAAGGCATCCTATAAGTGTTTTTTGTATGTTCAAAAACATGTTGCAAGTATTCATTGAAAAACAAAAGTGAAAAACAAATGCTGAACAAAAAAAAATGGCCATGCAAAAAACTTGACATAATACCGACCCACCCCAACAAATACACTGATTCAGAATTATTTTGGAAAAACTTGACGCAATACCGACCCACCACACTAATCGGGATACTATATTAATGAGGGAGCATTCCCATACTAGTATCCATACAATATGATAATATGTTCAATACGAGTCAGTTATAAGTTGGGGGTAGAACAGTTGGATTCAATTTTTATACGAAGGATAATCTTGGAGAGTCGCCACTTAAATCAACCGTGCGAACCCTGCGAAGCAATGGGGTAGACCTTTTTTGTGACTTGGAGGATCACCCCACTTAGGAACACTTCGAAATCCAATAATGTGGTTAAAACCATCAAAAAGTGGTGTATAAACCATAAATTCACCATAATTCACCATAAATGGGTGGTATAAACCATCAAAAATGGGCTGGTTTATGACATTCTTTTAAGCAGAGATGATCCTCCAGGTATCACAGTTATATGTTCCATGATTATCCCATGATCAATCCCTATAACTATGGTTAAATATGATTTATGGTTGACATTACTACATTATCCTTGTGAGCAAGATCTGTTCACTATCATTCATATGATTGACTATTCTTGACTCTTGGCAACTATTATTCATACATATTAGCCATTATTAACCATGTCTCCAACAGCTGGAGGCATTGTCACATCTTTACAGGTCCAACGAAGGTTTTATTTGCTAAGGCAAATCCCAAATGACGATGATACAAACCATCATAAATCCACATTAGTTCCACTAGTTCGTCCAGATGGGCAACCCATTAATTATCATGTTTTTCCCTTGTCAATTCTTTTTTGTGTTACATCTAGTCTTCCTTTAGTCCCATGTTTTTTGTTCCCAATATTTTTATACCACCACCATGTTTTCCCTGATGCACGCTCCACACCCCGCTCCAAGGCAAGTGACCGAATCCCCTGCCCCTGCGGATGAATGGACTGCCGATGAGGCGAATTGGGCGAGATGGATGAACGGTCGACAGTTGCTGGGTGAATCTTTCATACTCACCAACCCATACGGTTATGGGTCAATTCTGGGTCAAAAAAAATGGTACCCTAGGATAGCTGGATTGCTATTCCCCAAAATGTGGTAATTTCATAGGAATTTGACCCGTCCTCATAGAAATCCGCAAAAGATTCTAAAACCATAGACTCTGAAGGTATCAGTTATTATTGACCCAGATCCAGCAAATTGATCACAAGTCCACCGAGTTACTTCCCATCAGCATGCAACCGCGGTATATCCCACTTAATGGTTATTTCTATGGGGTTATCATGAACCATAAATGAACTTATATATTCAATTTGGCTTATAGCTGGTATTTAGGGCTTCAATTGTAGATATATGCAACAAACAAATCCTAGTTATTGGAGTCATGAACAAACTTACCTATCTATTGTTGGTAGTTGACATATGCAGGTTTCCTAAAATAGGGATACCCCCAAATCATCAATTTTAATAGGGTGTTCCATTATAAACCCATCCATTTTGTGGATAATACCCTCTGGTTATTTAACATAGCCATGGAAAATGGCCCATAGATCCATCCATTATAAACCCATCCATTTTGTGGATCCCCTATTTATGGAAACCCCCATATGATCCCCACCGCCATTTCTCCTCCGCCAGGTTTTCACCGTTCGTTTGCAACGCACCGCACAAGTGACTGCTCTCGGGGTGCAACTCCGGGGCTTGGAGGTGGTCTCTTGGCCAGGCCAACGCCGTGGATTTCATGGTGGATTTCCTTGGGAACACATGATGGATCCTACTTTTTGTGGGGCCCCCCAGTTATAAGTTGGTTGGTTTAGATAAGCCCCAGTACCTAGTTCGTTATAAGTACCATAAACCATAGTGACATTGGAGTTATGTGCACCAACTGAACGCTATCTTGGGGGCCTCACATTGTAGGGAAAATGGTGATGTTGGATGGATTTTCTTCATGGATTTTCCATGGTGGTGACATGTGACAAAATTTGGGGATTTCATGGATCTTAATGATTTAATGTAAGTGGATTTTCATGGCGATTTAGCATCTATTTTTGTTACAGTAGTCGTGAACCATTCTACTTTGTAATAGGTAAATCAACATAAGCCATGGAACTAAATGGGTCATTTTCCAGTTCGCTATGTTGAATAACCAGAGAGTAATGGGGAGATTGTCAAAATTCTAGGAATCATGGTAATGTTCACAAAAAAATGTAAATCGCGATTTGAATCAACAAAAACGAACCACAAAGTTGGATTTGAGATTATTCGAGTCAGCACAGATGGAGATCAACAGAGTGAACACTTGGATTTAACGAACACAATATTGCTGTTGCTGGTAAAACTCAAGGTTTGGCCAACAAAAACTGATTGGTGGTTTGGAACATTTTTTATTTTTCCATATGTTGAGAATAATCATCCCAACTGACTAATATTTTTCAGAGGGGTTGAAACCACCAACCAGAAAATGAGGATGTTTGTCTATGGTTTAAGCATCAATCCTGTGGCATTTTTTAGCCGCAAAAAAAAAAAAACTGGTCTACCTAGGGAGTGCCGTTCAGTCCCCATGTTGGTCAGATTCTACGTATATTAATGTGTATATATATATATACACATATTGTTCCTGTTTATTGTGAGGAAATGGTATCTTATTTTTTTTGTTTACTTCCGTTTTGGGTGATGTTGGTTGAAATTCAGATCTTACTTTCCCGGTTCTTTTTGCGCTGAGGATGTTGTTTTGGAAGAGGGAGCCTTGCCAAGATGGAACAAGGCTCACGGTAAATTGCACCTGCAATTGGTGTGGATTAAAATCAAAACTGGCAAGTGTAAGTGAAGACTGAGAACAACAGTTGAGACCCTTTACCAATTATATTATAAGCGAGTTGTAAGTTGTAAGTCCATTTATGGAATGATAACCCCCAAAAAATAGCCATTTATAAACATTTACAATCAGAAAAGGGCCTTCACTGAAGACATTAATAAGAAATAATAAGGGCATAGGTTAGGTATGGTTCAAAAATTCAGGCCCGGGGATCACACATATGGTGTTTATTCTCAATTGTTAATCATTTTGTTGTGGGGGTACCTATATATAGTCCTATATAAGTGATCCATACGCATATAGACCACTACAAGACTGACGGACTTGGGGCGTTACTGCTATTGTTGCTGAAGAACTCGTTGGTTTTGGCCGAAGCACCATAGACTAAACATTATTTAAAGCACAACACAAAATCAACATAACACACAATACAATCAATCAAAAAAACACACTAGGTTTCATTTCAATCCCAATCATTTCAAATCAAAGCCATGCAAAGTCGAAATAATCAATTCATATTTTCCTCTAAACCGACGCTGTGGAAAACCCAGGATTTGTAGGATGATTAAATTCGTTTTAATTCACCATTTTGATTGGTGCCAATGAAATTCGTATTGGTTGGTGAAATCCAATTAAATCACCAGAAGTTCCCCAATCAAAAACTACTCCAATTAAATCCCATGAATAATTACCCTCTGGTAATTTAACATAACTATGGAAAGATCCACCATGCTATTAATGGGAAAATCCACTATTTCTATGGCCATTTTCAATAGCTTTTTGTATGTTTACCAGAGGTATATCCGATTAATATCCCATTATTCACCATTATTAACCATAGAAAATCACCATTTATAGTGGTTAAAAATGGCCAAAATCCCTTACTTTCCAATCAAAACTCCCTCATCCCCCAGTCTCCGTAGGCGGCCTCTCCGGAGCAGCGCGTGCAAAAGGGCGACCGCGTCCTGGCGGTGAATGGCCTGCGCGACAGCACGGAGTCCATGACGCGCGGTTCGATTTCGCGGTCTGGGGGGTCTGGAGGGGTGATAGCATGATATAGTTTACCCTCAGGTAAACTAACGTAGCTATGGAAAGATCCACCCATTTTGAATGGGAAAAATCACTATTTCTATGGCCATGCTCAATAGTTATGTTAGTTTACCAGAGGGTAATGGTTAATAATGGTTGATATATGGTTATTAATGGTTAATAATGGTTAATAATGGTTGGTTAATAATGGTTGCTTGATCTACGGGTGATATATGATATACCGAAGGGAGATCATCTGGTTGGTGGTTTGGGAGATAATATATATGGGATAATCATCCCTTTGTAGTGATTCAATGGGATTTATGATGATTTAATGGGACTTTATATACTAATGGGATATGAATGAATGGGATGCCCTCTGGTAAACATACAAAAAGCGATGGAACATCGCCATGCCATGAATTGGAAAATCAACTATTTCTATGACCATTTTCAATAGCTATGTAACAAATTACCAGAGGGTAATTGACTTTCATGGGATTGATAGTGGGTTAATGGTGGATTAGAGGTGGTTAATAGTGGGTTAATTATTAGTGATTATTGTACAATGGCATTACTTGCTGATTAATATAGTGATTAAGAATGGGTTTATAGTGGTTAATCGTGGTTTTCATGTACATGGCTAATGGTTACCCTAATTGTTAATAGTGATTAACGGTGGTTTATAGTGATTAGCAGTGGTTAATGGTATTGATGCGAATCAAATGATGGTAATATAGTTCTGCTTACTGGTGCTAAACGTAGGGAATGAGGATATGATCCACAATAACTATTAATCCCAGCAACCCCCAGCAACCCATCCATTCCCTACGTTTAGCACCAGTAAGTATGTAATAATGAGAATGTAATTGGATCAAGTTAACTGAGTTGACTGCCAACAAAAAAACCGTCCTTGGAACCGGGAATGCAATGGCGGTTTCATAGTGGTTGATAGCGTTTTTGTTTCCGGATTTTTATGGATTGGAACTTAAACCGAATCATGGGATGTCTTGGATTTCATTGGGGTAATAGTAATATAGTGGGATATTATCTGGTTGGTGGTTTGGAACATGTTTTATTCTTCCATATATTGGGAATTTCATAATCCGAAATGACGAACTCATATTTGTTCAGAGGGGTAGGTATACCACCAACCAGTTTTGGTAATGTAGAAAAATGTAATATAATGGTAATGGGAGTCACAACGATCAATAGTGATCAATCGTGATTAGTAATGATTAATCATGGGCTTTACTAGTGGGTTCATAGTGGTTACTATTGGTTAACAGAGGTTAATAGTGGTAAATTGCCGTATTAATACTTATTTGTTATTTGTTGTTTTAGTGAATGCCTGGATTTGATTAAGATGATTTTTTCAATGGGACATGTAGTACTTGGGGAATCTATAGGGAATATGAATATGTTTTATTGTTGAGGGGGTCCTTAAGCAATTCCAAGTAGTAATGGGAATGTAATGGTCCATAGTGGATCATAGTGGTTAACTGTTTAACAGTGGCTAACAATTCCTCTGACTATCAAAAATGGAAGGTAATCATCCAACAAAAAAATGTTACCATCAAAATACTATGAAATATGGGGAAGATAAATGGTCATACATAGTGGTTGATAGCGATATTTTATAAGACAGGAAATAATTTCCAAAAGTTTGTTTTTGCCTCCTTTTACCTCCATGAAGAAAGGATTTGCCAAGACGTTACCGGCAAAGCTGAAGTGTTGTTTGCAAAATGAAGGTCCTTTTGCAGCAAAAAATGGGAGTCAAGAATCAAACATTTGGGTACTTGAACATATTAGGGAGCAAGCATTAATAGTTCTGCCATGCGCAAAATACCATTGTGGATTGGTTGTGAAAGAAAGAATTTTACTACCTGGTGATCGAGGGCTATGCACTAACCCATTTCTTGGGCATCTACCAACCAGCTAGTATAATCTTGATAAACCTAAAAATCACCATCAAAAATTATGTTTTATGAAACTTGACATTCGAGCCAGGACGATGGAAATGCCGTATGACCAGCCAGGCGAGCGATGCTGGAGGCAGCCCTGGCCTCACGTGTCTGATATGATCCTGCTGGACCTGGCCAAAAACCGCCTGACCTGCCCTGACCCGTGGCTGCCAGTCGCCTTACCGGCAGAAGGGAGGAGCTGTCCGACCATCGACGAGCAGCGTGACCGGGACCCACAACCAGCTCCCGGATCAAGGGGATCAGGTTTCGGATGCGGCCAAGGGAGGGAACTTAAGCCGAAGGAAGATCATAGGGGTTGACCTACAACAGTGAGACTAGTCATCAAAACAGGAATTGATCATCAAACATGGTGTTTAACTGTTTAACCATCAAAAGCGTTGTTTAACAACCAACCCATGGAAATTTGATCAGCAAGTTGTGGATCCAAATCAATAAAGAATGCATCATTACAGAAATTTTCCAGAATTGGAAGCGACTCACAACTGATATATATTGGAGGAATGAATCCCTATAGTTATATACCACTTCACCTTAGAGATAGCACCAATTACGCAATTTCTCCTTTGTCCTTCTATATTACATTCTTTGCTCCTGTAATGTGCCAATAAACTTCACAATTTTTTAAAATGTTTAATATGAAAACAAAATTGATCAATGAGAAGAGGATAGCTTCCAAGAATCGCCCTGAGCAGATATAGCCAACTGAACTTGGGAAACAGCCCACCATGGAAGGGGTGCTATGGGAGGCCATAGCAGCTCTTTTGCCCAAGTTAAGCAGTCCACTGGAGGCACCTATCAACATAGGATTTGCAATAGTTGCACATAGCTGACCTGGTAAAAGTTTACAGTTTGCTATGGAAAATGGATAATTTACAGATGATTTACCTATTAAACTAGTGACTTTCCATAGCTATCTCAGTTTGCCAGTGCGCAAGATTTTTGCACCAAGACGACATGTGTTTATGACCAATTATCAGAATCTGGATGCAATTGATCAGAACCTGCAGAATCTTGCGCAACCGGCTCATGGTTGGTGCTACCTGGTTTGGGATAATTGTTAACTGAAAGAAGCAAGGGGGATACTATCCCATTATTCATGACCATAATCAACAACCATTATGAGGACCATTCTGAATTCTGACAATCAATAATCATGAGAGCAATATGAATAGCCAACTACTTTACTATACTGTGTTGGGTTGTTATAATGTCATTTGTTGTTTTTTATAGTTCTTGTGATGTGCCGCCGTTGTTCGCAGCTTAGGATTTCAGAAATGAAGGAGAAGGAGATTCTGTACGTGTCACCCGGGCGAGTTTGAATGAGTCAACCTTGGCCCATTGATTGTGGTTGTTGTGTGGGATAGAACACCTTTATGGAGGTTTCGTAGAATCTTGCTCAACCTTGGTTAGATACTTTAGTAAACTTTAGTACTTGATGTTTCTTGCTATCAATGGTAAAATTTGTATTAACCAACAAAACATTAGATTTGTTGACAGGTATCTAAGATTCAACATGAAATGGGGGGTTACCCCGAAATCATTCATTTTAATTGGATTGTCAATTATAAACCATCCAGCTATTGGGGTACTACCATGACTTAGGAAACCTCCTTACAAGCCTACATGAATCTGTGCTGGGATTATCATTGAAGGCCAGCGTCATGTGTTTGTGCTTGCATGTGCCCAGCTGTTTCTGGTACAACAAAACGTGTTTTTCTTGGTTCTCTGCCTACCATTGGCAATCATGCTAGCTTGATGTTTTCAAGGAACATTCCGAATATGAATATTCCATCTAGTTCAAACGCATCCGCATGTTTGCCCCCAAGGACATTGACACAGACGTGACAGATCTTTGTTTTTTCATACATCAATAGTTTGAACAAAAACTCATAACATATATATATATAAATAAATATAACTATATATACATATATATATATGGTATGTAGTTGTCACTTCTTTTTCTCTGCTCTTCCGGAGAGCCATCCTTGCTACGGATCTCCCTGCTGCTTGGGTCCAGGAGATGTGAGGTCAACTGACTGGTGACCCTCTGGTTATGACTAACAGTTCGCCATGGAAAATCACCATGCTATTAAGAACGGTAAACCATCTATTTCTATGGGCCATCTATACCATGGTTATGTTAGTCATAACCAGAGGGTATCATATTCACAAAATCGATGGTTTATTTCCTGGAAAATCTTAGTAAAATTGATGATTTGGAGGTATCCCGGAATCTTAGGAAACCTAGCTATGTCAACTTCCAACAATAGATAGGTAAGTTTGTTCATGACTCCAATAACTAGGATTTGTTTGTTGCATATATCTTCGGTGGCTGAAGGTTTTTTTTTAAGACTGGTGAGGCCCATATGGACTCACATTATTTGGTTCGTTTCTCTGGCTGCGATGTAGCTCCATTAAATTCTCCATGATATTCCCATGAATGTTTCAGATATTCCATGATGTTTCCAGTATATCAATGGGAATTTCAGGATCCTAAAATGGAGGTACTGTACCATATAAGGCCATATTTTGTGGGGATATTCCCTTACATAGCCCTGACATAGGTCTTATATATGGTAGGTACCTTCAATTTAGGTTCCTGAGATGGCCAGTGGGTATACCCCTATCTTTAAATCACCAGCATATCACCATTATGGCGGGTAACATGTTGTTCTCAAGCACTATAAATCATAGACAAATTATAGACGGTTTTATCAGCCATAATGTTGGTCAAAACCGTTATAGATAATTATATTCCCATCATATAGACTATAGCAACCCTCAGGAAGATAGAGAAGTTGAACGCTTGGCTATATTAGCTAATTACATGTAATTACAATATATATATATATACATCCCATGCTGGAGGACGTGGAAACACATTTTATGAAATTTAACTATTATACATTTATATATATATACTATATTCTGTATATATATATATATATATTTATATATACATTATATTTATATATATATATATATGTATTAAGATATTAATATTATATTTATTATATATATTAGGCTTCGGTGCATTTTCCGGTCCCCAAGGATATTATGAGTAGGGTTGGTTATCATCATTGTTTAATTTAAATGGAAAACGCACTGAGCCCATGTGTATGCCAGTATGTGGTGTATCATGATATGATGTCTCATGTGTTTGCTTCACAGTTAGGCTTCTTTTCTCAATTTGCGTTCATGTCATATCACTGATGCCTCAACACAACATGTTTATAAACACACCTTTGTTTATAAACATCCTGTTTTAGATAAAAAACAAATATATATATATCCGAACTATTTTGCAGAATATTGTGTTTTTGTTTCAAAGCAAAAACATGACCGTATTTTTGCTTTTTTGTTACCAAACTGAATTGTCTCAGCTGTTTGGTGGGTTTGCTTTCAGGTCCTTGTAGTTTCTTGTTGCCTAATGTGCAAGCTTGGGTATGGACCGTATACACACAAGACTTGAATCCAACAGTTCTTCCACAATACATACCTATACATAGATAAGTATCTATATATGCATACGTGTATGGAAGTATCATTGCCATTCTTATAGGCATGTTGTTTTCTACTTGTTTGACTGTAGTAAAATCATAAAAAAGGTGCACTCTGCTTTGAACATCGATCATTTGCAGTCTGAGGCATGTAATACCATAGGAGTCTTCAATGACGTCTATTTGCAAAGCTGCTGCTGTCCTTGGGGCACGATAAAACACGCAGCGCCCATATATTACTATATATATTACTATATATTTATTTATATTGTATATATATATATATATATATATTTATTTATTTATTATATTATATTATCTATATATATATATATATATATTATATTATCATTTTTGTCCCCATGATTTGTTCATGCTTTCATGGCATGATGATGTTGGCCAGGCGACTACTGCGACGTGACGCAGGCCTTGGAAAGTTTTGTGTGGTCGCCGTGGAGGATATGGATGTGTTCGAATCAGTTTTGAACCTATGTTTTATATTGGTTTATTGTGGCGCGCAGTGGCATCTCAACCTTTTTCCCTGACAAAACATGCCCGCCTCCTCCGCCTCCTCCTCCTCGACTAGCTGTCCTCCTCGCCCTCCTCCTCGCCTCCGCCTCTTCCACCTCCACTTCCGCCTTGCCAACCTTGCCAACTCGTCGCCAAGCTTTTCGCCAACTTCCCAGCTCAGTGCGCACTGCTGGACGTCAACCTGCGAGCTGCCCAGCTCAGTGTGCACTGCTGGACCTCAACCTGGGACCTTCCCAGCTCAGTGTGCACCGCTGGAACTCAACCTGGGACCTTCCCAGCTCAGTGTGCACCGCTGGACCTCAACCGGGGAGCTGCCCAGCTCAGTGTGCACCGCTGGACCTCAACCTGCGAGCTGCCCAGCTCAGTGTGCACCGCTGGACCTCAACCTGCGGAATGCCCAGCTCAGTGTGCACCGCTGGACCTCAACCGGGGAGCTGCCCAGCTCAGTGTGCACCGCTGGACCTCAACAGCCAGATAGAATGCCAGAAGATATGCCAGATAGAATGTCAGATGGAATGCCAGAAGATATGCCAGATAGAATGTCAGATGGAATGCCAGAAGATATGCCAGATCCAATGCCATGAGATATGCCAGATAGGATGTCAGAAGATATGCCAGGTAGAATGCCAGATAGGATGTCAGAAGATATGCCAGATAAAATGCCAGAAGATATGCCAGATAGAATGCCAGAAGATATGCCAGATAGAATGCCAGAAGGTATGCCAGATAGAATGTCAGATAG
>Ga0126342_10002793_pt1 | contig 27904 bp, 18 predicted proteins | sample Cyp1metagenome_FD_92528 | JGI IMG/M metagenome (GOLD analysis project Ga0126342, IMG submission 92528) | Coral microbial communities from Lord Howe Island, Old Settlement Bay, Australia - Cyphastrea 1 metagenome | ecosystem: Host-associated > Invertebrates > Cnidaria > Coral ... | reverse complement strand
TCCAGTCTTGGTTAATATCCCATTAGATGAAACCAGCCAGTTGGTTTCCCCAGTTGTTCTTCATTAAATTCATTCTATGCCCCATATGGTTGGTTCTATCTCCATTCGCGACTATACGTAGTTAGGTACCCTTGAATAGCTGGTATAGCCAGATGTTTATTTCCCCAAACATGGTAATTTCATACAATGTGGGGACCCCAAACGATAGCTAAGTTGGTGAACACAACTCCAGTAACTATGGTGTATGATATCTATAAGTATAGTATTGGGATGTATTGGGGGGGTTATAAACAAACAAACTTACAACTGGGCCCCACATTGTAGGTGTTGACCCATCCAAAAATAGATTCCCCATATATCAACTCAGGTGTCCCCAGTTAACGGCGGCTCCCAACGTGACCTGCCGAGCCAAGTGGCTACTCTCTGAAAGGAGCTGGGCGAGTAGCCTGGTTGCAGCAGCATATTGGTATCAAAGTCTTCAATGAGTATCAACCAACCATAACCACAAAATGCTGCACACACATATCATATATATATATATAACATAAATGACACCAAGAAGTCCTGCCGTTACGCAATGTTAGATCCGGCCAAGGCTAAACCCTGATTGATTGTGGTTGCTGCCCTCAAGAGTGATCTTTTTTCTACTCAATTGGTGCTAATTTATGGCCGTCCAATCGTTTATGGATCCGAGGTGAACGTTGATGTCAAATGATGTTTAATGGCCCACAGCACTCCGAGCTACGAAACCGCCACTCTTACAGATTCAACTATAGGGTTTATAATTATAGATGTTTACATAGCTAATTATAGCTAATTATAGTAATTATAAATTTATAGGGTTTATAATTATAGCTATAGTTATTCAACTATAGGGTATATAGTTATTATAACATATTAACTATATAGCTACATGGCGCAGTTGCGCCTCTGCTGCTCCTTGACCGACGCAGCATTTTCTCGTAAAGACCTGATGGATTGCAGCAGGGAGAACTCAGGAACCAATGAATTGGAGGTACCTACCATACTTCCAGGCCTATGTAAGGGCGAAATTTCAGGGGATATGTCATGATACATCCCCCAAATATGGCTTTTTACCTGGTACCTCTATTTTAGGATCCTGAAATTCCCATGGGGCAAGGTGGTGCCTTGAGGCTCGTGAAATGTTTTCTTGGTTTATGTTACCCCAAGTTATATACTTATCATAAACCCTACAGTGAAAGATAAACCAACTTGGCAAACTATTTTAATCATTTAAATATAGTTCACCTCCATGTATGACCATTCGGATCATCATCACGTGGACATGAACGACGTATCTGAGCGAAACCACCCCAAATTCATGGGTCAAACTCCAAGACATTGTTCAATGGGAATTTCAGGAACCGAAATTGCCTTGTAAGGGAATATCCCCACAAAATATAGCCTTATATGGTACTAACGTACCTCTATTTTAGGATCCTGAAGATCTCCCATTGAATTGTGGTGGAACACGGACCTTTTTTGGTCAGCTCTAGTGATTCTCCATCCAGTTTCAGGGTACCAACACTTGGTGTGGAATCTCAGCTACAAAGGGGATACCCTCTGGTAAACAGCCCCATAACTATGGAAATTCAACATCTTTAAGTTCGGTAAATCAACTATTTCTATGGGCCATGTTCAATAGCTATGTTAAATCACCAGAGGGTAGTCACGATGATGTTTTTGTCGATGTCTCCAGGATTCCAAAAGGATTCCAAAGGACTGAAGCCTAAATAGTCAGACCTGATGGAATTCTGTCATATCCAAAACCTCTCCAATCAAATGGCAAGGTTTGGGCCTGCAGAATAGGTAAGTCAGTTTATAACAATAGGCTAACGGATGGATGTGTACAGGGTGGTGCCCCCATGTGATATAAGTTGGTTTATAATGTTCATAATCCCCTATGAAGTATAATAAGATATATTATATACATGTTGTATACGACATTAACCCCAAATATTGGCAAACAAATGTTCACCAACTAGAAGCAAAACGAAGTGGGCCACCCCTTCGTTGAGAATATGGCCCATCTTAGCTGCAAAAAAACAATCTTAGCTGATGAACATAGATCATCCCATTGATACCAAAAGACTAGTTTAGGAGTAGTTTCTACCCATCCACAGTTATGGCCATTTATTAGTTATAACTGGTTATAAACGGGATTATACATTCTATAAATGGGGTTTTCTTAGTACTTATAACTGGTATTTTGAGCCATAACTGCAGGAATCTAAGATTGACCTAGAGAATATGGTGGATATTTTCATCACTCCCGTTGCAGCTCCATGACACCGCCTCCAGATTCCATGTGCCTCATGTGCGGAGAGTGGACCTCGGGATGCGCTTCAGAACACAGTGAACGATGGGTTGTTTCGCAACGGGAAACAGAACGATTCCGGAATATCAATGACTTAAATAACTTATAAGTATCAATAATGATATATAAGTGGTAATTATCCGGATGATATGTAATATAAGTATCCAAATACATGTTGATCATGATCAATAATGTAACGTAAATGTTAATGGATGATCAACCAAACAGCATGTTCTTCCAATGTGATCAATGATTGAACGATTAAACAAAGAATGCTTTAGAATGATTACCTCTTCATGAAATAACTTTCAGTCTGAACTGTATTTGGACCTTAGCTGCTCCTGCATCTGAGCGTGGAAAAAAGAATTCAATCTGAGCGAAGATGAACATCATTGGCCTTTTAAGCATGCGTTCAATGCGTTGGAATGACAACTATACCTATAGGATCCATGGTGCTGCTATATATGGTGTGCCATGGATCCCATCAATATACCCCAGTCATGTTAGCATTAATATACCAGCACCATAGATCCTATGGGATAATTCATCAGAAAATGGGACTCATGATGACTCACGATCTTTTAAAACAATCACAACTATCAGACTGTGATGAGAAACTAACCCATATGTTCCATGGTGCTGGTATATATATATATATACCTACAAAACTGGTTGATTTTTAGGGTAAATGTTGGTAATTAAATATTCCAGCACCATGGAGCATTTCGGATTTCCATGTCCCATTCGTGGATCTGAACTACAAAGACTGTTCGTCTATCAGTTGATGGTTGTTGGGATGAGTCAAAACGTCGACACAATATGGCTTCGTCTGGTTTATCATATTCTTGCCTTTAAGACGTATGGGAACCATCATATGTATATATATATATATACATACAAATATGTATATATATATATATATATATATTTGCATATACATATATATACATACATACACATGCATGTATATATATATACAACCATAGCTTGTTGAATTTTGTGTATCTTCTTCTAGCACAACACCACGGGTCTTGATCCCGCCCGAAAAAATGTCCCGTCTTTTTTGGATCCCGACTTTGTCCTGTCTCTGCAGCCATGGAGACGCTATGCTTGAGCAGTGGGCTGTGGAGAACACGGCTACTACAGTTATGGCCCAAGTTATACCAGTTATAAGTACTAAGAAAACCATAGAAAGCCCCATTTATAGAAGGTATTTTATCCCATAGAAATAACCAGTTATCACTAATAGCCATGGCTATAACTGTAGGACAAACTCTGCAAAATTGTTGCAGTAAATCGGTGGAGCTTGGCAAAGTATAACAAGGTAAGCCACCCTAGTGTTGGTAAGTAAACCCCATTAAACACTATAGACTATAACTATTATTTTATAAAATACTATCTACTTACACTTGCTATAAACCTAGTCAAATTGGAGTGATGTAAACCGACTTAGCAGCCCCGCATTGTAATGATACGAGGCCAAAGAGGTAGCTGATGGATCTCGAAAGGTCCTTGGGGGATTTTCAAGGGGCTAGCACACCAAAAGCAATAGATACAACCCGGACCTGACAAAAATCCTGCATTTTTTTCAGTGAACTTCGTAGTTGATCGTTGTTGACCGTTGTTTCTGGATGTCTTTGGCACAGGCCAATGGACATGGTCCGAATTGAGAAGCTGCAGGAGAAACAATCGATGGCTTTTGCTGAGGTGGGCATGAATGATGCTTTATGGGTCACAAATGGCGTCACATATGAACATCAACAAACAGTCATGAAATGTCATGAAACTAAAAGGAAATTGAAGTATTTTGACCCATAAGCACATAGCGAGATGGCTGAAACACGGAGCTCCGAATCAAAGGCATGAAACGGCTTTGTTGATATGTTCCCAAGCATTTGTGCGCAAGAAAACCAGGTACTGTAGGGACATAATCCAGCAATGCTGTTCACCTACCTGTAATAAGACCATCTTTTGCATGGTCCTGGTCTGGCACCTTTCCGCCTCCACTGGCCATCGAAAGACCGTTCCATCGGGAATGTGTCCAATCCATGAAGGAAAGTCTACAAGGTCTACAGTTATAGCCATTTATTAGTGATAACTGGTTATAACTGGTTATAAATGGGATTATACCTTCTATAAATGGGGTTATAATTACTTATAACTGGTAAAGGGCCATAACTGTACAAGGTGGTGCCTACTACATGCTTCGCTCAGTTGGATAATATAACCCCATGAAAAACGATACTTACAATCAGCATAAAGCCTGGTGAAAAGATGTTATAAGTTATAAATAGTTATAAGCCAACTTAATTTGGTTAATAGTCGATTTATCAGTGAATAATCTATTTAACCTATAAGCCAACTTTAGCATATAAGCCCATTCACAAGTTAAGTTGGTTAAGTTTCAACTAATTTCTTGAATCAACTAACTTGGGGATTAATAGAAATTGGGGATTGATAGTTGATAGTTAATTGGGGATTAGCCCAATAAGAAATTGGGTTAACTATAAATCAACTATCAATCCCCAATTTCTTGTTGGTTAAGTTTCATTGTTTCCTCATGGTTTGATGGTGAAAAATCCCAAAAAGAAATTCCCCACAGTGAAATTGCACGACCTCCAACCAGCCTATTAAAAAAAAAAAAACAACGGATTGTTGCGAACATTCAATAACGCAAACTGTGCGTATGTATCTGTATATTATATCATATATATATATATATATGTATATATATATATATATGTATATATATATCATTATTTCATATAGATTATACATGTTATATACCAATAATATATAGTGCTAACCCCAATAAATGAATCAACAAAACACATAGAGGATTACTATTGGATATGCCTCTATTTGGGATGATATTTACTATGACACCCATGGTTGGTTAATTGGAAGTTGTTTTTTTGGCATTGATTGCACCGCAAAATTATCATATCATATGGTGGGTGGAAGAAATCCTGCACCAGTTGAAAACGGTAGTTTATTTCTGGATGGGCTTCAACCATCCTAGGATGGTGGTGCAGGATTTCTTCCATCATCTCATATCTACAACAGCTTGTTCCTAGCTGAAAACATGTCTCAACCCCAGCTGCTCAGCTCACCCTTTTTCACCGTTTCACCTCTTCGAGGATGTCTACGTCTAGAGATGGCGCAAAATTCTGGGGAAAAATATTCGATGAATGGGGATAAAAAAAACCAAGAATATGGGGACATAATTTGATCTGTAATAAATATATACATATATATATATAACAATTGAATATGTTTGATGGGGATATAACTGACCAACTCAAAACTCTGTATAGATGGAGTCCTAGCTGAATGTCACTTGAGTCTCAATTGACAAGGTATTCAATATATATATATATGTATATTATATATTATATATATATTATATATAGCACTTTACAAAAGGGGTCAGATGATGGTAACACTTTTAAACACTTGTCATGCGCTTGGGAAACTCCTATGACTTTTTTTTTTTCGCTCCTAGTTGGCCCGTCATTTCCGTCATGGCCAATGGACACCTATAGCTCTGGACATACCTCTGGAGCACAACCCAAGTCCCCACAACACCGCAAATGAAACGAATCCTTTCATGAAAGATCTTTAAGTGCCAAGGAGTATGATCTAAGGGTCTGCTGGATTTTTTCTTGGAGATACCCTTCTTTCATTTGTGGACATATGACATATGGGCTAATCACAGCTCAATCTTCCCATGGTTTGCGATTTCGGTAAGCTCCCATAAATCATCATCCCAAACTGTGGGACCTTATCAACCAGGTCAAGATGTCCCAAGACTGAAATGGGTAAATTCAATCCCAAACCAGATTCAATGCCAGATTGAGCAGGGTTAGCCATACCAAGCACCACAGATGGTCAAGAAACATCCATTAAAAATACAACAATTTTGGATAAACCATGACCAATGGAGGTTTCCTAACATGGCGTAGAAAAATGGACATCCCCCATTTTAAGAAACCACCATGATTAACATGGCCACAGAACAAAATCAGGAGGATTAACCTCACCAAATCCCTTGAAATGGGCTTCAAGGAGACGGATCCAGATCACTACAAGCTGGTGCCCATGGATGGGTCTATGGTGATGCGAAAACTACAGTTACAGTAGCACCATATAGCAACAAACATACGGGGCATCACCTTGTAACCATGGCTTTATTGGAGGTACAGCAAAAATCCGCAACCAACTTATAATTTGAGATTTCTTCCTGGAGGGTTCAGAAATTTTGAGCCAATTCTCCAGATTTGGAAAGCAGCAATTTTTGCCTTTCCGAAGATTTCTTGGCCGTCTGGTGCGCCACTTTTTCCGCAAGGTGGGTCCCCTCAGTCGTAATGTCTGTTGGTTTATAAAAGCTATTAACTATAGTTGTATCCTCCATAAACTCTGGCTGACCAAGTTGTGAGTCAAGCAATCGATTGGCGGTCCCACCCTGCAATATATTTACAGTATCTAGATTTCTGATGTTTTCTTTTAATGATTTCGTAAGCGAGGGGAGGGGGAGTGCCTCCTGTTTCCCGCGGTTTTGAAAAGAGGATTGAAGATCTTGAAGGCCATGATGGGTTGTGATGTGGTAAACACACTACATCATCCCAAAACGTACCATAGATGGGATATTGTCATGAGTCATCAGTGACATGTCAACGCTCCACATATTGTAGTAATTAAGACACGGAAAGAACAATACCATAGCTGGTTGGTCAAAATTATGCCAATGGATCCAAATGGTAGGGTTTATCATTGGCTTTACCAGGTTATTGGGATGATTTCCACTTGTAATTTCACCTTTTCTCCCAGGCTCGTTCTGAGATACATCGATGTACAGGAAGGCAACTCTTTTTTTTTGCGCAGGTTCGGTATCAAAAATGAATGAATGACCAAAAGCGCGAGGAAAGATGTCGGATCCTGCCAAGCTACACATGAGGGGTCTAAAAAAAAATGCACATTCAAAAAAAACACACATCTTTTATAAGGATCTAATGATGACATGGGGTTTTCAAAGTGTGCTCCCGATCGCTATGTTTGTTGTTTCTTCTTACCCCATCTAAATAGTGGTGAGTCATCACCAGTACCATAAATCCAACAATTAATTAAATATCAGTGAACTAAACTAACTAACTTGGCGTTTCCCAACTAGTTTTTGTTTATTATTTATGAGCTGAATATATCAACTAGTTAACTCATAACTCTATAAAGCTGGTTCTATCAGCTGTCCACTCGCTTGGTTGGCCAATGAGAAAGCCTGAAGGCCTGACACGATCCGAGTTTTCTGCAGATTCGCGGCTGTCAATAGCCAGCCACCGGCGCTCTGCTTTGCCCGGGGGTGGCCAGTTGAACTGTCCGAAAGAGATCTGAATTATGGATTTGTCCAACAATGGGGAAATCCCCAAGATTCTCGTTTCAATGATGAACATTATGATTGAGCATCTTTGTTGGGGAGTACCGCTGGGTACCATGTTGTCAGACAAAGCCATACGTAGATCATCCATGTTGTCAGACGAGCCACAACAGCTTCACCGGCTATATGATCAAGCTTGATCAAGTGATTTGTCCCAACTAACCTTTCAGTTACCATCCAGAGATAGCTAATAAAAGGGTCATTTCACCTCATGTTGTTATTTTTTTAAAGTATAAGTTGGTTACCTGTATTTTGGGGGTTGGTGGACTACAAACTTGGTTGAACACCCGCAGGAGAACGAAGGAGATTAAAAAAAAAAAAAACACTTTATCGGCGAATTCTGGGGATGCACTTCAAACAAAACAATTCAAGTAATGTTGATAAAACAGCAATAAACCTAATCCAATTTTCCCGTAAGTGGGTTATAAACCATCAAAAATGGGAGGTTTATTATTGCTTCACACATATGAATTCATATGAGGTGGTGTCCACCTACAGAAATGTTTGTTGGTTCATGTTGCCCCCATCTATAGCGAACTAGTTATTGCATCCACATAAACACAACAGTGACATATCATATACAGTTCTGGTCACTAACAGTTTCAAAAATAGGGAAATATAATTGTGTCATTATAAATGTATGATAACTCATTATTTATATAACTCCTATTATTTACATCATCATAAACTCATGAAAATGACTGTTTTTGGGTGCATAATTGTAAAGGTATCAACCAAGGCAACAAGTCGCGATTCCGCGCGCATATGATATGGAAATCCGTATTCCGGTATCCCGGGACCACAAGGAGGGTACATCATAGAAAAAAAATATATGGATGTTTATATATTGTCATATATTAATCCTGGTAGACCTGGGATACCCTACTAATTGAATAGTAGATGGGTAACCATGGATCAATGGATAATCTTGGATACCATACTAATTGTTCTTTTGGCTGGTTAGTCTAGATCCCGATAAACAAACAGCAACAGATTCTGGTGGTTGAGCCACCCCTCTGAAAAATATGAGTTCGTCAGTTGGGATGGATGGAAATTCCCAACTGAATGGAAAGTCATAAAATTCCATGGTTCCAGTCACCACCAACCAGCATATTGATAAGTAAATGTAATATGTATACTGTACAGTTATAGCCATTTATTAGTTATAACTGGTTATAAATGGGATTATACCTTCTATAAATGGGATTTTCTTAGTACTTATAACTGGTATTTTGGGCCATAACTGTATATTTCTTGTAATCATGTAAAAAAACACTGGAGAGTCGATGATTTCGAAACTTGGAAGGCTGGGAAAGGCCTGTTCCAGGAGTGAAGACACAGAATCCATATGAGTCCATTCACAAAAGTGCAAGTTCTAATCAGAAAGTCATCCATTTTCTTCATTTTTTGGTGTTCAATGTGGCTATGACTCGAAATCCTGCCCATATTTCCCACTAAAAAAACTGGTAGTTATGGATGCATATAAAAGTTTATCCTCCAATGAAACAAAAAAACCTGTTTGAGCTATCCCCACCGGCTTTTGGAGGTCTTACGGCTTCGTCTATGCATTTTGTCATGGCAACATGGATGATCTTGGCCGCTCAGCGTCTGGTTGGTGGTTGAAACAGCCGATCCTCAAACAGACCCCGGGTTGGTAAAACAATTTGTTGGAAAGGGACATCTACAGATTTGCTGATGCTGTCTAGAATGATCTAGAGGGTTTGAAACGTCCTGCAGCTTCTTTCGATCAAACGAATTCGTGAACCAATGCGGCGATCAAACATCCAACAGCAGACAGAGCACAATCCAACTAGAAATGACCTCGACTGCATCATTTCCAACTCAGCTTGTGTTTGCTTCAGGGTCTCAAACCACCAGTAACCGTAACCACCAACCAGTTCTTCGATCATTTCCGACTGTGAGACCTCAGCGTGGACGCGGCGCTCCAGAGTTTGCAGGGAGGAAGGAAATCCAGGTCCTTTACCTGAAAAGTTGCACCCATCTACATAGACACAAATGATCACCTATATATTGCTAATATACAGTTTTTACTGTATCTATATATATACATATATATATACATAATGTGTACGTATTCATACATCAATGATTGTAGATGAATATACACATATGAAAAACATGTGTACATATATATATATATGATTGTTGTAGTACCGACTTAGATTCTGTATAGCGAAGCGACCAAACAACCGAATTCCCCAGGAGAAGTTCCCCCCGAAAAAAAAAAAAAACAAGACGCCCTTAGTATTCTCCAGCAAAAAGTTGAATGGACTAACCAAACCTATCTGGGTGTTTCCATAAATGGGGTACCCCAAAATGGATGGTTTATAATGGAAATTCAATTTATAAATGGATGATTTGGGGGTATCACCATTTTAGGAACCTTCATCTGGGCTTGTTTGTCTGAAAATAGGGACCCAAGAATATATTATATTATACATATATATATATATATATCATGTATTATAGATTATATATAATTAAATTACACATGATATATTATATATCATAAATTATACATGACATATATTATATTAAAGTATATACTATATATCATATTACATGGTGGTGAATCATCATGTTCCACACTTGCAATGAAATTCAGCATCCTGTAATCTTGGACAAAGCCATCAATTGATGCCAAACCCGGCTTGGCCGTTTGTTTGGGCAACACCTGGATGATAACCAAACATGAGAGAACTGCTAGGTTTACATGGTGATTATGTAATAATATGTAATTATACATACATATCATGAAATAATATAGCTAAAGTTTGGTGGCTTCATAAACCATAGTTATATGATTATAATAAAGCTACTATCATAGAATCATATTATATATAAACTAACCACAATTATATGTCCTAAGTGTATCGTTAGCAATAGCAGCTTCGATGGGATCATCCCAACAAGCTAAAGGCTAATTTCTGGAAATACATGGAGCTAGGGTTTAGTAAGTTTAGTACCATCCATTTCTGGATCCACATTTTCTGGAGATCTTCTGGAGATCCAAAAAATACATAGGCCTTTATGGAAGCTCCAACCAATCGGATTCTGCGTTCTGGCCATTGATATGGCGAGGTTCTATGATTACTAAGTTCATCTTAAAGATGTATAAACAAGCCACATATATTTATGGTTTATGTTACTCAATACATATTTACCGGTAGCATATTTAATGAGCCAATATGTATAAATATTGTTTGTTGGTTTATGTTACTCAATCTACCGATATTGCATCACCACCGTGACATATTGGTGAACTAAGCCAAAGTAGCTAACAACTGGGGTATCACCTCATAACAAACAAATATCCAAACAAAAACAGGCTATCAAAGTCTTATGCAAATCCGGATAACGCATGATAACGCCAGATCAGATAGTGGTATATGAATAATTATATAAATATATTGTGTACATTTTTTTGTTCGGATCAATCTTCATTTTGGTTAGATACCCAATTGACCAAGCTACAAAGCATGTTTTTCACCGATCGATCCCAACCAAGGTCTAGACATGTTCCCTTCCGCATTCCGAACTTTCGGATCGAACTGTGGGAAAGAAATTACCAAGTCATCAATGTTTCATCAAATATGATATGTTGAATCGTATCTAATCCATTGGTTATGCGTTTTGTTTGTCCGTTAAAACAAGTTGTTTTAAATCCTAACATTTCAGATATGTCAAATGATCGCAGCACCGACTTAGCCAATCCGGTCACTTTTTCTCGTGCCACTGATCATGCGGCACCACTGGCGCTACCTCTTTGAGGTTGGCGGAACGCTGCAGGCTGAGTCACCCATGATTTACTGCACAACCCTTAGCAGATATAAATGGGATAACTCTTGCAGCTAGGTGAAAAACAACATTTGAATAAAGTTATAAGATGTTATAATGTTATAAGATGTTATAAGCCAGTTATAAGATGTTATAAGCCAGTTGTTATAACTGCTACCAGTAAGGGCTATATCTGTCGGGATATTCGTGGGTTGGCGCAACAGGGTCCAAAAATAACAAGATCATTAGATTCCTCTGGTGATTCCCCAGTTCTGGTGGATATCCCATTGGGAAAATCACAGATCATCTTAAACAGTCCCAGCTAATGGGCAATATCTAACCAATGAAATTATATGTGATCGTGTCTGAGAACGGGGAAATTACAACAATCTATGCGAATAATGGACCAAACACGCGGGAAAATGGACCAAACAGAATAATGTTACCTCTGAAATCGTCGAGAAACACATGTTGCAAGACAAAAATGCGAGTTTCTTAAATGGGGGATCGCCAAAACCATGTGTTTCAATACTAAGTCATGGTCATCCATGACTTGGATGATTTCGGGGTACCCCCATTCCAGGGGATCTTGCCTTTAGTTCATGTGAGTGACTCACCAGTACGAAGAGAACGACATGGTCCCAAGACTTTAGTTCAGAGAATTTAACGAACAAAACAACGCTAAGAGGCTGAACTATCCAAAGCTATGCTGGTTAAGTGGGAGGAATGTCAAAATTGAAAACCATTAGCGCTGAAATGATACCCCTATGACTTATGGGTATGCATCCACTCGCAAATGGCCTTAAGTTGCATGATTAAAACCAAACTAAATTGGTACAGTTATGGCCATTTATTAGTTATAACTGGTTATTTCTATGGGATTATACCTTCTATAAATGGGGTTTTCTTATAGTACTTATAACTGGTATTTTGGGCCATAACTGTATATTTGATTGTATCTTCAATAAATGGAAAATCACTATTTTTAATGGGTAAATCCACTATTTCGATGGCCATTTTCAATAGCTATGTTAGTTCACCAGAGGGTAACTGGATGTCCAAGTTTTTGGACCTATGGGTTTTCCCAAGTCCCGAACTTTGTCCAATTTCCGGGCGTTTCCTCAGAAGAGTTCCTTCTTCTCTTCAACCACGATGACACCTGGGTCACAAATGGCCCTCAACAGTTATAGTGGGATAATAATGGGATAATAATGGTTCATGATCATGGTTAATGATTGTTACAAGGTGGTGCCCCCCAGTGATGTTTGTTGGTTTATAATCCCGTGAAAACTATAGATATATCACCAACAAAAACCATAGTGACATTGGAGTTATGTTCACCAACTGAACGCTATCTAGGGGGCACCACCTTGTATGGCCATGGAATGAAATAGATCCTGCAACTAAGGTGAAACATATCACCTAAATGAGGTATAAACCACGTATACCAAGGGCTATTAACTGTGGGTCACAAACGTTGGGACACTCGTTTTGAAGACTTGAAGAACAATTGGTGGAATATGATGGATCTGTTCATTTTCCCGGTCCACAAACTTAGGGCAATTGCATGTATTTGTTGTTGTGATTGTGGTGTTAACATGATTGTTGTTGCAGTATTACTGTTCTCACTGTCTTATCATCACTACTCTACCCACATAAATATATATATATATATATGCATATATATTTATATGTATATATATATATATTCACATGTTTTATTATAGTACATATTATATATATATGTATATTGATATGTATATAACATGACTATTGTTAGCATTATTGTTATCATTGTATAATTTGTTACTACTTGACTACTTGATGCCTTTAACCTCCCCGAACGAATATCGGACACATGGGATCACCCTCCTATGTGCTACGAGTACAGTAGTAGAATTGAAATTCAAAAAAAAACTCGAAACCACCACAATTACAGCCCTTAATAGGTTTAAACTGGATTATAACTCCTGCAATTAAAATTGCATATATAACAATATATATATATATATAACAATATATATATATAACAATATATATATATAACAATATATATATAACAATATATATATATATAACAATATATATATATATACAGTATATATAACAATATATATATAACAATATATATATAACAATATATATATAACAATATATATATAACAATTATATCTATATATATGTATGTATATATCACTTAAACGAGTTGTCGTTTCCCGCCAATTATAACTGTTGCTGTAAGGGCTACAACTGCTGCCTGTTGCGTTCACCACAGGACTTGATCTATTCCTGCATCTTTGGCAAAGACACTTTGAGCTTCAACCACCTTCGCGGTTTCGTTGCTCTCATTGTTGGTGTGGTTGTTGGGTTCGGACACACCCACCACTGTGGCCTCAGGTGGAGCTTGGAGTTCGGGCCCCATGAAACGTGACTAATTTTGGCTAGCATTGCTACATCTTGGCTATCATTTCCACATTTGAATTCATGCCCAAAATATCCAGCCGTACCTTCTGAGGCAGTATTTGGGGTATTTGTTGGGATTCAAGTATACTTTCTCAGCAAGAATTTCGTTCCATAGGGATCTGATATAGTATATATGTTCTTCAGTTTTAGCCCTGAACAATTGTATAAAATTTGTTCGCATCTTCGGCTCTGTACAACCTTAGCTGCAGTAGTTAAATCCCATGTAATGTTAATTCCGCAACTGCAATGAAGGCAGGAATCACAGCTGACCTCTTTTTGGCGGTCTTGAGAACTGCTCAATTAGGATCATCATCCCAGACACGAAAGTTGTGTGTCTTTTACCGTAAAATGAATCATCATTGTTGATGGTTAATTTCCAAATGTTCACCATTGTATATATATATATGTATGAAATATTGCTTAGTCCATGAACACTATCCCTTTGATATTGGTGTATATATGTATATGATACACAAGTCCCAGCTTATACATTGAATTATTATATATTCAATGTTTATCTTATAACTTATAATGTATTAATATCCCGTAAATCCCATACTTAGATTGGCCATGGAATTACTTAATGGACTATAGTAACTGTTTTTTGTTTAACATTACCCAGTTTCATCAAGTTACCGAGCAGTTTCCTAATCGCATGGCCCATCAAACAGTTACAGCCCTTAACAGTTGCAGAAGGGATGAATTTTCTCCTGCAATTAAGGTTATAGATCACTTAAATTGATTAGTTGTTTGTTTTTTCTTCGCCAGTTATATATGTTAAAAGAACTATATGTGTGGGGCTCACACATGTCTATGACAAGCCTTGCCAAATTGAGATCCCGTCACAACACAATTCTGTTGGAAATCGCTGCTGGAACACCAATGAACTTTCGCTTCTCCGTTGGCACATTCGTTTTGAAGACTTGAAGAGCAATTTGATGTAGGGCCCCCTAGGTAGCTCTGTAAGTTGAATTGTAACTCGGTTAGTGATGGTGTATGGAGGATATCATACCCGTAGTACCGCACAAGGCAGTGTTCAAATATAGGAAACCTATAGGACAGGTTTGGTTGTCAGGACACATGGATGGCAGCGCGAACCCCTGATGGATTGAAAGGTCACTGGAGTTGTGCTTTTTGGAACGGCTGCACACCTGCATCTACTTTCTTCTCTTCTCTGATCTTCTTTCTTCTGACTCTTTCTCTTCTCTGCCTCTTCCCACCTCTACTGCTTCATCTGTCCATATTGTCTTAAGTTTGACTTCTAAACTTCCTTCCATAGCTATAATTCATGGACGTTGATAGACTATACGTCACAGCAATTATAACTGCGGGGGGCCCCGCGCTGTATGTCGTGGTTACAGCCCCAGGATGCCCCGTTGGGCCTCCACCACCGGTATATGCTGTGCCGCAGGAGCCGCTGGGGACGACGTGGACGCGGCGACGCTGCCTGGATCGGAGATGGCGATGTGGGAAAACCGTTGATGGGTGAATCCTACAGCTATGGCCCAAAATACCAGTTACAAGTACTAAGAAAACCCCATTTATCCAAGGTATACACCCATAGAAACAACCAGTTGTAACTAGTCAATGGCCATAACTGTACCTATCGGTTCAAATGTTATAGCATATCTATCTTCATTTGAAGGGAATTTAACGATCGGAAATTATGAGGATCGGAGTGACAGGCTGTCGGCTTCAGAGTGTGTTCTTCTTCACGAAACTCAGCTCCAAGGAAAATTACTTCGGACAACAACTCCACATTATGGAGGTGCATTCAGATAAACTGATCATGCTAAGACATTAACAAACATGAACATTTTGTTTTCCACATGTTGCTCTGTACTACTGCTTGTCTGGAGTATGTTTGTCATGGTCGCTTTGCTATTGTACAAAGGCGCTTCCTCATTCCATGTTTCTGGCCATATCCCTATACCATTGAGTCCATGGGGCGTCTTTCCAAAACATATTTCTTCCCATTCCGCGTAATTGTGAAAATAACGTTCCAAAGTAGGATCTACTCAATGCTGCTTTCCATATGACTTCCTTTCTGAAGTTTAGTTTAGTCAGACGTCTTTCTGGCCTATAAGTGGCATTCCTGCCAAGTATATATTGACCAAATTCAGCGATGTCTCTTGTACATGCTATCTACATGTTTTCAATGTGTATTCTGAAGTTTTCTTCTAAGCTGTTCTGCCCGCAACCAAACGAAACTCATACTGTAACCTTGTGTCCCACATCTACGAGTATGAAACTTGGGCCGTGTGCCACAGCGTCAAATCCTTGATTGTTTTTCGCAGGCATTACAGTAGCCTATCATTTTGTTCGTCCAGGATTCCACATTCGTTACACTGTTACACTTTGAAATTGAGTGCAGCTGTCCAAAATAGGTCACCCACTCCAGCAATTTGCCCATCATACGCCAATCCTGTAGTAAGTATAGTCCCCAAACAACTGTCAGTTAATCTCCGACCTGGCAACGCCATGTTTTTTGCGGATTTCTATCCATCTCTTGGTTGAAATAGTGAACTTCCAACAATTTTATGGTTCACTCCCATACTTGCTGCGGAAAAAAACGTGGCGGAGTACCACATTTGTACGGCTTGAATTTGGCTTGAATACTCATTGTTGTGGCTTAACTGCCCAAATTTACGGAATAATTAAAGATAGATAGATAGATAGATAGATAGATAAATAGATAGGTAGATAGATAGATAGATAGCTTGATAGATTGATAGATTGATAGATTGATAGATTGATAGATTGGTATGTAGGTAGGTAGGTAGATGGATAGATGGATAGATTAGATTAGATTAGATTAGATTAGATTAGATTAGATTAGATTGGATTGGATTGGATTGGATTGGATTGGATTGGATTGGATTCGATTAGATTAGATAGATAGATAGACATATATACATACGTATATATATATATATATATATATATCGTATCCATATGTGTATATATATATACAGTATATGTATATATATATAGGTTATCCTCATCTTTGCCCGCCTAGATCTCCATCAGTGAACAAAACACACCCTGCCTCCCGCACGAACGGTGCTCACTCGGGAGGAGCTCTCGGCCCTTGCGCGGGCGTGAATTCTCCAGCAACCCAGGAAGTAGGGCCAGGCGGTGGTGAAGAACAAAAGCACGCCACCTGCACCGGGTGGCCTGAACCAATGGGAAAATAGATGGGTTTTAAGATGCTTTAATAAGCCACCAGAATATGGATATCATGGGCATGTATGGATATGATATGATATGAATATAATCAGGTGGATATTATATAATATATCATAAATCCTATATAATCATATATCATAAAATAAGGATATAATATGAACATATGATATATGCAGTGAACTGGCACAACGGTTGCAGGTGAACTGGCCGTGGGATGAGCCATAACTCCTACAACTTCTGAGCGAGTTATAACTGTGAAAAGGGATATATGGGTGTGCGCGGATGTATTGAACCAATGGGACATATGAGTTTTTGACCAACCAAATATAGTGGGCATGGAATATGAAAAATATATATATATATATTGTGGATATAACATGGGGATAACCAACCATAACCAATCATAATATGAATAGAATGGTTGTATATACAATATACATATATATATATATATATATTATATACATTATATGTCTATATACACACATTGTATATATATATACATATATGAGGCTGTCCGTGAATGGGGATACCCCAAAATGGATGGTTTATAATGGAACATCCCATTAAAACTGATGATTTGTGGGTACCACCATTTTAGGAAACATGCATATATATATATATATTGTGGCTGTTTCATGCTTACTGTAATGCGTGACCAAGTTTAGCATAGACGAAACAATGGAATTTAGCATCAAGCACGAGGAAAAATATGATTTCGCCAACAAACATGTGTTACTAAGTGGGTGCTGCCAAGTAACGATGTAATTATATGCGGATGTTACTAAGTAATAGCTACTAAGAAACTGTATGTGCTGCTAAATGGATGTGTCAATACTGAATGGTTCAAGGCAGCGGTTGAATTAGGGCCTGAATTCACACCACAACTGCTGATGTAATATGGTTCCCCACTGCAGGGATCGTCCGATCACAGCCATGAAACATGCCATGATTCTTGCAAATTCCAGCCCAAAAAAACAATGTGAAAAAATTGAAAAACTTAGGGCAACAAAAGCAAACTATGGTACTTGGTGGCTCATCCCGTACTTACTAAGTATGTTATTACCCTAATCCAATCTAATCCACTTATAACTAGGGTTATAACTACTGTTACTGTATAAATTAGTAAGTGGGATGAGCCACCAAAATAGACAGAAAGGCACCCAGATACGACTTGGCTCGCGTGTCCCGCCTACGACCGTGGGCATGATGAGCCCCACCAAGACGTGAGGGCAGAGCATGACGCACAGCGCCAACGACAAATTCTTGCAGTTGGGATGCCGCAGAAAGGTTACCCAGGTCGGGGCAACGAAGCTGAAACTCATGATGCTATTCCAGATCGAAAAGAAGAACCTCGATTTTTGTTCGTGGGCACAGTTTTGTACAGCTGGCATTTTTTGCGGTTGTAGAGTATATATTTCCAAAATATATCAACACATGTTATCAAACTGGGCCCAAATAGGACACTTTGTTTACCAAACATGTTGTGGTGGATACATCTACAATACATCTGGCGGGCCAAAAGAAACTGGACATTGCCGGTGCCGAAAATGCTGGTTGACAATTATCCAAGTTAACGCTGAAGGGGGGCTGCATTGAGCCCTGTGGTTTGCTGTAGGACTAGGACTTGGAATGACTTTGACTTTCACAGAAAATACAGGGTTGGTCCAACTCATTTAGCTAAATCATAGCCACAACGAATGGGCATGTGCAATTTTATCTTTTGATGGCTCCACAGTTTCCACCCCAAACGTATCTGGTGTGTTGGAAACAACAAATTAATGTAGGAATAACATGAACAAAATGATAGGCTTGACATGATGCAAGAAGAGTTTTGGATTTTTGCACTAGAACCAGAAGTAGATGGACCAAGATTTGATCCACAAACATGCTAATAACCACACAATACTTACCCTCTGTGGCAATGTAACATCAATGTAACGTAGTATACACCATCACCGTTTTACATCGCACTCAATTCCACACTTGCAAGGTGGGGCACCCAAACGAAATCAAATTGACACGCAGTTCAACGCTTTGGTTTATGGAGGATGTGACTAAGTCGGCTATAGTTACTGTAGCTAGTGTAATTATTGAAAACTGGGGGGGGCACACTGTGCCAATATCATTAACTTTTCTCGACTCGCAGGTAATCTGCTGGGGGTATATGTGTTTCTGCCATAGACCCCCTAAACAGTAGAAGCCTGAAACCCACAAAGTCTCTGTTCAACATCCCAATTGAGAAAATGAAGAAAATCGATGATGTTGAGAAGTGCGTCCATATGTTCACGGTATCACCATATATATATATATATAAATATGAGTTCGCAGTTTCGCATGTATATACAAATTAAATGAATACACAGTGTATTTGTAAGCTATCATCCATATACGTCAACACATGTATATGTATATGTATATGTATATGTATAATGTATGATGTATGATGTATAATGTATATGTATAATGTAAATGTAAAATGTATATGTAAAATGTATATGTATAATGTAAATGTATAATGTATATGTATATGTAAATTATATATATATATATATATGTGTGTGTGTGTGCGTCTTGTTGTTGCAGAGAAACTGACGACTACATATGTGTAAATATACAGATATATACACATTACATTTAAAAAAATATGCATACCATTGGTTTGAAGGCCTTCCCAACTTTACCTTGAGCCACATCCTGCACTTCTCTTGCTCTGAGCATGTTGCTTGATTTTAGCTGGGCTGGAACTATAAAACCATCTATAGTTTGTGTAGCTACAACTCAACCAAATGTCACCAATCGTTCACCAGTCGGTGGCCATGCTCCTTTTTTGGACATGTCAACACCGGATCAATAAGCCCATGTGCAGTCTAATTGGAGATGTACCATTTTAGCAGCACATTGTGGAACTTACCTAATTTATCAACCGGATCTTCAAACATTTCAAATCAACCAGGGTAGATCTTAATCTGGTGTGGACTTTTCTCTTCCAAATCTTAGACATCCCATTAATCCATTATATCCCAAAATCACCTGGTTGCGAACCTTTTCACAGTTATAACTGGCTCAGAAATCGCATTGAAGTGGCATTTTTCACCTTAGTTACAGGAGTTATACTCCCATGATCTCCCATGTATCTGGGTCAAGTCCAATGATTCACCAACCTGAAGTCATTTAGCCTTATAGGGTTTTCCAAGAATTGCGACGCAATTGCAGGAGGGGTTCAAAATAAGGGCACCGGCAAAGTTGCGCTTACGCCTCATTTTGTCTGCTCGACATATATCATATATCATCTTAATCCAGTTTGGCAATTTCCAACAAGCAGATTAGCCTGAGTGCGCAAATGGTAACGCGAAACATAAGAGAACGTGCATGTACATTGCCACACGTTCATTAAACGGCTTCGCCTTCTTGTTGTGCAGGCTCGCCGGAAAATAACGGTCAAGACCTTGCTACCAATTGGAATTGAACATTAACTATTAACATCTCACCCCTCCCCATTATCACCGTAGCATCAACTTTGGAATGAATTTCAATTGAACATTAACATCCCGCTCCAACCAACAAAATAAAATTCATATTCACATATAAATCAAAAATATGCGCAAGATGAAATTGAACAAACATCAACAAAAAACCTGGGAATAAATTATATATATATATAATCACGAAACCATGAGGCCAATTGTGAACACGCCTCCTGAAATAAGGTCATTTGGGGATGATTCCCCTGATTGACTTTTATTCCAGTGAGGTCACAATGAGGTCATTCTAATTAAAACTGTTAAGGGCCATAAATGCGTTAACACATGGTTCATGACTATATTATACTCCACAAGGAAAATGGAAAAATATGGAATATCCGAATATCCTCAGTTGTGGGGTCTATCTAAAATGGTAGTTACAAACCACCGTGGCCATAATTGTTATATAAGTATTTTGGGCTATAACTGTAACTGTTATATACCCTCCAGTAAATCAACATAGACCCTGCCAGATAAAGGATTGAAAAGGTTAGTTTCCACTAAAAAATGATGATTTTAAGGGTCTAGGTGAATTTACATGAATTTACCTTCTGGTAAACCAACATGGCTATTGAAAATCAACACCTTTAGTAGGTAAATCAACGAACTAAATGGGCCGTTTTCAATAGCTACGTTAAATTACCAGAGGGTACCAGAAGCTAAGGGCCAGCGTCATCCCCATCCAGGGCGCGTGAGGAAGGCAAAGAGGCCCCATTTCAGTGCTGGCGACTCACCACCAACGCTGCCCAATGCGATGCCATCCATGAAAATGCTCATGGCTGGTGGTCAAGCTCAAAAAGCCACGTTGCCGCGGTAAAGTCACATGCAAATAGCTGGAATGGAGAAAAAACTTGGGGTCAAGTTGCAAGTGAACTAAGTGGATATCTGTAATAGCCTTAGTCTCTCTCTCTCTCTATATATATATATGTATATATATATATATGGGTAAATTGTAATATTTCACTAACCTGAATTAAGGCCATTTTGGGATGATTCCCCTTACTAACCATCATTCCCAGTGAGGTCGCAGTGAGGTCGTTATAATTTACCCAGATATATGCTTAATGGTGGTTTAAGTCCCATCGTCAGTGCAACCCCAAGAAACCCAAAGTGCTTATGTTGATAGCGCCATTTGAAAGACAGTTAAAGTGCTCCGAGATGGTGGGCAGCGCCCAAAACTGTTGTCATGTTTGTGGCCATCTTTGTCTGGAAATTTGGACGGCATGAAGTCGACGAACGAGAGTTACACCCTTTGAAGTCATTGTGACTTGTGGTCTCAAGCTGATTGACTCATAATACATATACATACAAGAAAATACCCATACATATAATGGTGCTAGCCGCTAGTTCAAATATTCTCACCTCTTCGCAGTTTTGCAATTGCAACTCATCATTGACTGCCTCCAACTCAGCTGAAGTTTGAGAGGAACTGCCACGACACTTCGATTGCGGACATAAACCTAAGGCCTATGGAACGGACAGGATCATGTATCCTATGTGGGACCAGTGGATAGCTAACTTTATATCGCTACAATACCTAGGAGTTGTGGGGAATAAATATAATACATTAATATATATATATATATGTAGTTTAATGACTTGTAAACCAACTTATAGCTAGGGGGCCCACTTTGTAGTAGATCAGTAAGTCAGAGAAGCCAACAGGATGCACTCGAGGATGTACGTGCCCATGCTGTTCCAACAGCTTGTAGGGCTTGGGGACGGACTGGAGATGTTAATCAACGGTATCTGTTCATCACCTAAAAATATATTTGCACGATGCATGTATATGATGTAAAGTACTAGATTACTATATACGTATAAGTGCTCAATCACTTATGGTGGGAAAATAAAAAGTGATATCTTACAGTTACAATCAAAAAGACACGTATCTTATAGATAACTAAATATACGCTAGACACATAGATGCATATGATAGATATCATGTACATAGATGGATACATGTATATATATACATACATGATAATTTGCAAGTATCACTGAATGATCGTGAATATTCTACATCATTACGAGTACATATAAGTAAACATATTTCCAAATATCATTGATGTATTTGCGTACAACCATATGTATGATAAATATACCCCAACATAAGTCTACTATTACACAAAAAATGATATATTGCCTTTGTAACTATACATATATGATATCAAAAACATACAATAACACATATATATATATATATGCACATCTTATCATCTATAGAAATATACTTATATTAAATATATTACATTGATATCCCAGCAAAATCCCCTCCCCGCTGCACTGAGCACCCAGCGTCAAAGGTCGCGGGAGGATTGCGACGAGGGCCGTCTTTGGATCGGCAATCCACGCCTGGCGGCGCCGGATGTATGTTTCTGCATGTGTGTGTGTCTATATATATATTTATTGGATATGGATGTATGATATATATATATATATTTATATATATATATTATTTATATATATAAAACACAAAAATAGAAGATATTAAATAATTAAACCAGATAGAAGATGCAAAATTGGAGGTGTAAGAAAAGAAACCAAATTGGAAGACGGTCCTTGTCGCAAAGGGTCCTCCAAGAGCCGGTTTCGAGGGTCATGTAGGGTCCTTTTTCACATTTTCAGATCCAATAGAAGATACAAAGAGGTCCTCCCCCGTAAAACCATCTGCAACGGGCCCTTTTTTCGACTTCTGAAAAAACGCAAAAAAAAACATCGTTTTTGTTTTGTTTTTCTTGGGTTTGATGTTAGTCACAAACCCGGTTGAGGAAAAAAACATCAAATAGAAGATATTGGTGTACAAACTGACCGATCAAATAGAAGATATTGAATAATTATTAATTGGGATGGGTATCAGCCATTGAAATTAATTCAGTGAATATCTTCTATTTGATCGGTCCATTATTTAAAAATCTTCACCTACCTGCCACTACCTGCCACTACCTGATACTACCTGCCACCACCTGCCAATACCTGCCAGTGTTTCCACCTGCCACAATCCGACACTACCTCCACCTGCCACTACCTGCCGCTACCTGCCACTGCCTGCCACTATCTGTTACTGCTTGACTAGCAGCTACTACGTCTAATTGATATGCGCTATTCGATCGTGAAAGTGTGAAAACACTCTAAATGTCAGTCTTCCAGAGCCTTGGCATATCAGACCAAATAGCCCTGAAAATAGCATTGTTTATTTTGTTTTGGCCGCCCGGACAAATAGAAGATCAAATCAAATAGAAGATGGGGGTCAAAAATTACCGACCACATAGAAGTCACCAAAAGTGGATCCACAGCAAGGTCCTCCAAATTGATCAAAATACAATTCCAAATCCCAGCTGGTGAAGTCCTCATTTTCCTCATGTTTCATGATTGATTTCCCTTCCTATGGTAACCTGGGGCAGCACCCGAACTTCGGTTCACCTCCAGGTGCTCGCGGAACTTTCGCTGCCATTGGCGCCCGAGGACAAATTGCTCGTGCCGCGGCTGTTGGGCGCCACAGAGTAGTCCAAGTTGCAATCCCAATCAGAGACCTGAGATGCTTGGAATCGCAAGCTGGTGGAGAAAACATGTGTTTCTGGTTGGTGGTTTTAACCATCTTAAAAAATATGAGTTCCTCAATGGGAAGGATGACATCCCAATATGAAATGGAACATAAAATTCATGTTCCAAACCACCAACCAGCATAAATCACCATTGATCGTCATTCTCTTTCGTTAAGCATCATTAACCATAGCTATGTAGCAAATAACTGGAAATCCCAGGAATCCCTCATGATAGTATAGCGACTACAGATGGGAGATTAGTGCAATGATTCCAACTACAGGAGACAGGACTAGCTACCTAGGTACAGTACTTGGGGCTGCAGGTGGGGTGATTATTTGATGGGTGCAGGAAAAACCCTCAAAGGGGGACAACAAAACCTGCAGTTTCTTGACAGACAGATGACTATAGATACATATGAATATACAATAATATACATACAATGTGGGGCCTTCCAAGTAATAAGCCGGTTTGTTTTCACCCCATGAATACTGTTACATCATAAACCATGGAGAAATTGGCGCTATCTATCCCCAACTTCGCTATCAATAGGTGGTTTCACCAAGATGATCCGGCTACTTCCAAGCCATGGATCGAGGCTTTTTGGATGTGTCCAGCGAGGGAAGGTATGATAAAGACACAATGCACTGTTGGGCTGTTGTTTAGAACATGAAGCCGTCCAACATGGATTTGTCTAATAGGGGGTAGACCACAATATCATCATGTTCCCTAATAGAAACTGTCAGTTTGGGGGGTATACCGGATACCCCGTTTCAGACACACCCTATATGCAGGATCAACATGGATCACTCATGAACTTCACGCGCCTGAGAGTCAATTTCCAATTCAACAAGCAAATAAAACAAATGCGGATTCATACAACCAAAATGTGCGGATCACTTTCCAATGCTCCCTTACTACAACAACAATTTGTCTTCCCCTGATCATGGCCAATCTTAGATACTCAGCAAAAAAAACAATCTTAGCTGGTGAACGTAGATAATCCCATACCAAAAGACTAGTTAGGATTATTTTCTACCCATCCAGTTGATTGACCTAGTGTATCATCCCATTAATATCCCATATATATATATATATCCATTAATGTCTATCATTAATGACCATTTACCACTAATAATTCATCATTTAATGTTATACCCATTGACTGCTATGTTTACTCCGCAAGGAAACATCATTTTGGCCCAGGCGCTCCGCGATCACTTCCGCCATTTGGGCCTCGCACATACCTGGCACCGCATGAAGGGCATCAATGTCGAAACCACATGAAGCCACAAGAGTCCCCATGAAAGTCTAAGAAGGAATACAAATATGTAAGTACCATGAACCCATAGCCTTCGCCAATATTCTAGTTATAATTTACACATGATTATCGTATAATTCACCATAGTTACCACATTCGGAACATAGAATTACCCTATCATCATTAATATGATGATCATAAATACATAAAGTTACCAAATAATTGCCTATCAACCCATAGGCTCTTTCCTGAAGATCTCCCTGACATCATCCGCTCGGCGCCGCCATCATCGCCGTCGTCGCCTTGCCCTCCAGCGAGGGGCGCGATCCGCACGCGCGAAGGGGCTCTCGGGGGCGCGAGCCAAGCCAAGTGGGGACCTGGAGACGATCAACTGGAGTCATTGGGACAGCTGTCTATGGGTTGTGATCATATTAGCTATTGAAAATGGCCCAGTCGAAATAGTGGATTTACCCAGCTATAAAATGGTGATTTTCCATAGTTATGTGGCTGCTTAACAGAGGGTAATCCCTATGGATCCAAATAGCTTCTTAGGAAGTGGGCCGGGGTATGATTTGGGGGGTTAAGTACCTTCCTAGACGGTGTTTGGATCCACAGGGGATGATATGGGAATAGATCATTACATCTCTGGTTGGTGGTTGACCTACCCCTCTGAAAAATATGAGTTCGTCAGTTGGGATGATGACATTCCCAATATATGAAAAAATAAAACATGTTCCAAACCACCAACCAGATCTATTTGAAAAAGAAAAGAATTGGCATCCACCTATTTGATCCCATTTTTGTATGTTCATAGCCATATATGATAACAGATGATATTCGACGATATATTATGGGATGATATACAAATATAGAATGTGAAGCACCCGTTTACGATAGCTAAGTTGGTGAACATAAGTTCAACAAGTATGGTTTATGACACTTTCACCTATACTATTCATGGGGTTTACAAACCAACTTATGACTGAGGAGCCCCACATTATAGAAACACCCATACGGGATAATAAACTATGTGGGATAATCATGGATAATCTTTGTCTGTATGGGAAAATTGAGAAATATCCCTGATAATATGGATATGATATTAGATAATTATATGGGATAGTTACACCTATATTATCTATATGGTTGTAGATAAGTATGCATATGGATAATTGTAAATGGCTATACCAGGTAGGACCCAGCAGTTGTGTTTGTTGTTGGTTGCATGGGACTTTATCAACCAGAAATGGTGATTGTATGGGACTTAACCGGTCATCTAATGTGATCTTTACGTAAGTTTGTTGGTTTGTAAACCCCATGAAAACTAGTTCGTTATATCCTTCATAAACCAGTTAACCACGTTCCGTCAACTTAGCTATTGTTTGGGGGCCCCACTTTGAATGTATAAAATGAAAAGGTATGTATGATCGTATTCTGGAACTTATGTATGGGTATTCCAGGGTTTGAATGTTATATGTTCATTCAAAAGCTATACATGTACATATTCATTCATTTAAAATATGTATATAATACATTCACATATATATATATACAGTTGTTGATATATGTGCCATGGATCGATCATTAATTGTCATTCTATCACAAGAAATGCGGTAATTGAGGATAGTCTATAAGCGACACTTTCTGGTAGAATTGGTGCAATGTGTTTTGCATGGTACTATGGTCAAGCCAGCCATAAACCGAACTCCCTGTAGTGTGGGAAACCCCAAGAAATCTTTGAGATCCGCATGGCACATGGTCATCCAACGAATTTCTGAATTACCACAATGCTCGTGGACAAAAATGGCTGCTATACATCCTCACTTTGTTCTGTGGTTACATAAACTACAATGTGGTGCCCCAGTTTGTTAGCTGAGTTTGTGTATAGGTCATAAGATGATTGGTGGTGATGAAAGTTATAGTTAGATGCGGTAACATAAATTAACAAACACAACGTTTTGGGTCACCACCCTGTAGTGTTGGTTCATCTTCCCAGTTACAAGTAGGTTTAGAACCTTCATCAAACTACAGTCATACTACGTATTCAAATATATTCACATATATTCACATATATTCACATATATTCACAGATATTCACAGATATTCACAGATATTCACATATATTCACATATATTCACATATATTCACATATATGCACATACAGGCACAGATATGCACAGATATTCACATATATTCACATATATTCACATATATTCACATATATTCACATATATATATATTCACATATATTCACATATATTCACATATATTCACATATATTCACATATATTCACATATATTCACATATATTCACACATACTCACACATATTCACATATATTCACATATATTCACATA
>Ga0126342_10002792_pt1 | contig 27907 bp, 36 predicted proteins | sample Cyp1metagenome_FD_92528 | JGI IMG/M metagenome (GOLD analysis project Ga0126342, IMG submission 92528) | Coral microbial communities from Lord Howe Island, Old Settlement Bay, Australia - Cyphastrea 1 metagenome | ecosystem: Host-associated > Invertebrates > Cnidaria > Coral ... | reverse complement strand
GGTGGCAGTTGGCAGTGCAGAAACGCAGGTAAAGTCAAGGTTTGGAGCTAGTTTTAGTCGGTTCAGAAAGTAACGTTTGGCAGTCTGGGCTACGGGCCGCGGGCCCAATCCGTCCTTCACTGCCATGGTGTTTTAGCCTGCGACAGGGTCCTTGGACTCCAGCTTAGACCGAAGCTGTGCAGAACGAAAGCCAGCTCCAGGAGGACAGAGCAGGGTGGCAGTTGGCAGTGCGTTATGTTTGAGTTGTTCATTCATTTTCACATATCAAAGGGCTACGCCCTCTGCCGCCGACCTCTGGACACTGGAGGGTCATGCCTGCCTCTGTGTAACAAACCATTTGTATGCAACTTTAAATCAAAGCTTATTAGAGTGTCGTCTCGGGTCTCTCCTTTAGGATGCCATTTAAGGTTTCATACAAATGGTTTGTTTAAGTCAGTTTCTGGTTTCTTTAGGGTTCATTTCATGCTTACGACACAGAGGCAGGCATGACCCTCCAGTGTCCAGGGGTCGGCGGCAGAGGGCGTAGCCCTTTATTATCTATATATATGTGTACAATTATGTACTACATACGTGTACTACATACGTGTACTACATACGTGTACTACATACATACAGTACATGTACTACATGCATGTACTACATCGTTCTGCATGGAATTATTCATAAACATCAACTATGAAATCACACTGGCTCACAATTTGTTCATAACATTCTCTTCCACCGTCAATAAAAGCGCCCGTTTTTGGTAAGAGTGTTTTGGTGCTGCATGCTGCATCAAACCTGATCTGCCGTCGCCATCATTTCTGGCTGATTCTCTGCTCAAATATCTCAGTTCACGCTTGTTTCAGTGGGGCTGCGAGCTTGGTGTCATGATGCATGATCCAATTAATCCAATTACTTGCCGGTAGTCACCTGCTTACAGGTCAAGCTGTTGCTGCCCATTCACTTGAGGCACTTGAGTCTGCGTTGGTGACAGCGCACCGCCCAGTTGTCAAACAAGAACTGTTCCCTCCATAAGACAAACAACCCAACTCCCTTCGGTTCGCGGAGAGGGATGCATTCAAACCACAGCGCAAGGAACAAACCAAACAAAAACTACAAATTAATACAAATGATGAATCAAAATGAGTTTTTCTTTGACAAGGCCAATGTAGATCAATGTAGGAGATTTAGACCAAGACCAACACAAACATACTGAAACAATGACCTTTCCAAACAACATACCCGAAAATCAGTAGAAACCCATCTAACTCCCAATTTGCCGGTGCCTTTTCAAACTGCTTGCCCGCTTTGATCATCTTCCTGGCTGCGAATCCACCAAGCAGTTGCTGTCAATTTATCCATCTGCAGTTCACCTTACCCAGCAACGAAGCATACGAAGCAACCAGGATGATAGGATGATAGGATGATAGGCTCCGGGTGATATCAGATATATCAGGAGGCTCCCCAGAGCCTTCGAGCTTCGAAGTCCCGGCTAGCCTGTGAGTCAGGTTCAAACCTTAGATCTCTGTAGATTTGTGGAGATTCGTTTGGTCTGGCTCTGACGCAATTTTGTGGGCGTGGGGCATGGGTCAGCATGGGAGGGCACATGTGAAAGCGACTCCAAGGGCCCGGACTCCTCTTCATCATTTCGTGATTCTGTGGTTGGGCCCTCACTTCGGAGCTGGCATCAATGGCACAATTTGGACACCATGAAATTCTTGCAAGAACTTCTTGGCTCTAATTTCATGTAATGCCATTACTACTCGCTACATAACTGTTGTGAGTTTGGGCGGTTGGGTTTGGCGCTGACCAATTTTTCAGAAACTGCGAAGGTCTAAGGCAAGCACCAAAGCACCGCGCTTGTGGGGTCCACTGAGGCCAAACCTGAGAATGTCATCCAGCATCATCCAGCATCATCCAGCATCATGTAGCCACAAGGCTGGCTTTCGTCGAAATGGAAGACATGTCCCAGCATCCATCAGCCATCATCAGCAATATGGGCAACCTTTGTCCCACTGGGCTTCGTCTTAAGCGAAACTGGTCCAGGCTCCAAGCTCTCACAATCAACCAAGACTATAGTAACTAATTATAGGCTATATATGATATATGTATATTAAATTATAGTTGCTATTTAATTGTATATTAGTGTACTATATTATACAATATTAATTATGTATATAATGATTATATAAGTATATGTAGGCCATTGTCGGACTGAGTCTCCCCCACATCTGCCCAGGCAGCTCTTTCAGCCAGCGGGCATGGCTGCTGCGCTGAGGGTCAAGGGTGTCAATGCAAATGTCATGCCCTACCAGTTTCGCTTCTTTTCCGGAAATGCACCTTCAAATCTACAGCTTCAGTGGCCGAAAGATCCTGCATTGGTTTTGACCTCTGGATTCGCTTGCTCGGACCATTTCTGGCTTCATAGGGTTCAAAATAGACAAAGCGGGGTTGCCGGTCCAAATGTGAAACAACTATCTGCATTCCCTGGCCACCTCAGGTTGTGATGAATTATCAGTGCACATCCCTTTTTTGAGCCAGCTTGGTCCAGCTTGTCTTTGATGCAGCTTCATATTCCCACATTTTCCCATGCAACATGCGATGCCAATGTCAAAGTCCTCGCTTTCTGGCACTCGCTGCCGCTTCACATTCAACAAGGCTTCTCCACAAATGAAGATCTTTCACAATTTCAGACCTTTCAGGGGGCCTGGTGAAAAGAAAAAGCATTCTCCAATCTGAATCCATTCTGGAACTCAACTTGAAGACAGTTGGATTGACCCAGCAGTGTCGTTTGGTATTTTGCACATGCCCATGCCCTCATAAAAAAAAAAAGGTATGTCGATGTATGTCGCTCATCTGGACCCATTGACTGTTGCTTACTGAAGTGTTCTTTGTCCGAAAATATATCGACTTCGTCTATGTGGGCAAACAGCTAGCCGCGGGTATATAATTGTTGGTCCCCCCAAGCCATGTGCAGCTTCTTTTTCCGGTCTGCTCATGGATTCGCAAGTTTGCATTGGACATCTTTTGACACACCCATCTTCAGTGACAGATCTGACGAGCGCAGGACCTTAGCACGTGTTGATTTAACAGGCTGCTGTGCGGCTCCATTGGCACACGCGTGTATACATGGCATCACATGACCATGTGAAGCGCATCATTTTAACCATTGCAGCAACTGCATGCATGCGATTGATGATATGAGCGGCGGACAAAATAACTTACTACTCGCAATGGACATCGCAAAAGTGGATGGCCCCCTATCGGTTGTGAAGGTTTGTACTTCCATGCTATGTGTAAGAATAGGGCGTTGGTAAGTGGGTGTTCCCCTATCGGTTGTGAAGGTTTTCACACAAAATTGAACATCCCAAGTCCACTCCCTACTACTCTGGTTTTCCGCTAATTTTGCCGGTTACTCATGCAGTATGAATCAGTAGGGTGCAATCATCTGCTCATGTTGACTGAATTTCTAGATGCATCAATCGATCGGTATATAAATCAGTATAAATCTAGCTGCCCATCCAGCCATCCACGCATCAACATGATTCAATCTGTGGGTATGGCTTTTCATGCGTGGATTTTAGCCGCTTTGACATTTTTTGACAGTTTAAATCAATTGTTCGATCCCTTCCCAACAGAAAACCTACACCAGCAGCACATCTTTTTTTTGGCGACGCAGATGATCGGCAGCCTGGCAGCCTGGCAAAGGAAGCTCTCGGATGAGATCTGCCCGACTCTTGAATGATCATTTAAACGGTAAACGGTCAACGTCATTAAACTTTGTGAAGCTGGACGGTGTTGCACATGTTTTGGACATGTTTGGCCACACCTAAGCTGTGCGTTGCTTCTTTCCCGACTGGCCATAGACGGAATAGTCCACACATCTGCAGTTTTTCATGCCGCATTTCCTGAGCAACGCTCCAAGATGTACCAGCGTCACCCAAAAAGCAGGAAAAATAGGAAAGGTTTTGGCATGGTTTGGCCACAAGTTCATCAGGGTTTCACTCTGTCATCCTTTCAATGCCAAATGAAGTTTGCTGCGCCCGAAACCCATCTAAAGCCCACCATGAAATTTGCCATGGAGCCGGCAGAACTCGCCACGCATGGCCAGCGCCATCCTGGAGCGGTGTCACAGAGCTATCCGATGCTATCTGATTAAAAGATATTCAAAGCATGGCAAACTCAATTGCTTTGGGAACCATGGAGCTCCACGTGCTCTTTGGTATTCTGATGTGTTCTGGCGCACTTCAGCCCCGCGATTAAATTCAACCCTGCTATCAATGCAGCCTGGGAAGGCCCTCCTCTTGTCACCCTCCGAGACATCTTCCGAAAAGTCCAGGATTTTGTTGGGCTGCGTTTTGGAGTACGCGTTGTCCACCTGGATTCAGTTCATCGGCTTGAGAATGTTCGGATATGTTCGGATCAAGTTTCAGTTTGCACCCTGCCCAGTCACAACATGTTCGCACGTTAACTTCTGGGGACAGCACCAACATGTTGCTTTGCGCCGCAGAGATTTTATCCTCGCAATTCAGCCAGGTGTGAGATGCAAGACGCGCTGATGAACATGCAACATAAGCAACATAGAACTTGTAACCCATCTGACAACAAAAAATGTGAGAGCAATTCATCTTGACATGAGCATCATCTTTAGGTCATTGCTTCAAAGTCCAAGTTCAAAGGACATATCAGTTCATGTCAGGGATTGTCAGAGACACCTCTTACGTGTGGGCGCTCATAAAAAATTAAACCTGTACCCCAGCCTTTGGCAACAAGACATGTACCTTAACTGTATTTTATTGGAATATTGGAATCGTTGAGGATAATCTACGATAACGATTGCAATCGTCCATCTCCAAGCTTTGCTGCGCCTGGTATTCCAGCAAGGCCTTCTGGGAGTCGCTGTCAGTCACTCGAGTGCTGTTGAGGTGCAATGTCTTGGCACCGGCCTGGCATCCAATCGCTGATAAATGGATATAAATGGATAGCTTTTCGATACTTTGACTGCTAGCGGATCAGTTTTGTACCTTGATGATCAAGTATTTCGCTTCAGGTGCTAGCAAGACTTGGCAAGTGGTATCAACATGTATCAAGAAGATGAAGCTCAAACCAGTATCAAAACGCCACTTCTCCCATTTCTATCCATTTCTATCCATTTCTATCCATTTCTATCCATTATTCCCCCGATGTTTATCTCAAATCCTACATCCCAGCCGATTCCCAACCCCAACCATACCCAACCGTTGCCCAACCTGCCCCCCAAACCTTCAAGGCCAAGGCAGCAAAGTCACCAAACTTCTGATCGGGCATCTTGGTACCTGACTCCTCAAACAAATCAACCAGTGGAATAAATTGAATAAGAAAGAATCAAACCAACCAATCATATTTATCAGCTAAAACATTGTTGTATTCAAAGAGAATCACATGATCCAAATCTGATTTCATCTAATTTCATCGTATTTCATCTTTCCAATAACATAAATAGCCAATAGCTTAGCTTAAAGTTCCAAATAGCTCCAATCTTCACTCTGTTTCCAAGCTCCTCTGGCCGCGTGGGCGTCAGCGTCTTCTGCGCGGCTCGCGCCTCACTCCGGCGGATGCGGTACCTTGGTCTTGGAACCCCACGTGGAACATTTGGAACATGTAGAACATCTTCCAACTGTTCCAACCCATTCCAACATATCATTGAGTGATCGAACCATTGATTCATCCATTGATCCGACTGACAATTTGGCGCCAAAATGAGATCATCTTGATCTCGGGTCACATTGTGGATATGTTGTGCAGCACTCCAAGACGCCAGGGCCGATTTAAACGCTATCTATCTAGGTCTAGATCCCCTTTTCATACTTCCTTCCAGGTGTCTCTATCTTCACAGTGAAGTTAACATCTCCTCAAGCCCTGAATCGTGAATTCTTTATTCTTCTTGTAACATCGTTGAATGTAGCTGGCCCTCCCCAATCATGACCTCTGCCACACACCATCGATCATTCATCCAAGGGACATGTCGCCATGACCTGAATCGTTCTGAGCGCGGCAAAGCCGAGCCGAAGACAGGTGAAAACATGGAGAGGGCGCCGTCCCTGAGCCCTGAACCAGTTGAGTAGAATTTCTTGATCTCGTCTGGGTCCTGATCAAACAATTCAAGTATGTTCAATTTGCCGGTTCGGTTGTTGATCTAAACTCAACCATGTCATCATCTAAATCTAAGACTTCAAACCATCTCGAAGACACTTTCACCACGTCTTGGTGGCAATTTGTCCACCCACAACCTGAGCATCACACCGTCATATTGAAGATGGGCCCAGTGCCTCAGGCCATGCCAGGCAGCCATGAGGCAGCCATGGGGGGTTTCTGACCGGCTTCCCACCTGCTTCCTCCAGCTGGCTGAAGGCTGACTTGGTCTTGGCCTCCAAGACTTGGGAACTGGGAACCTCTGGGGACCTCTAGGAACTTCTGGGCACTTTTGGGAACATGGCTTTGTTGCCGTCTTCTGAAATGCAGAGCCTATATGGCCTATACGGCCTATACATGTCATAAGAGTGGAATATGGAGCGATGAAGGGTCGAGTAAGGTGGAAATCAGGGAGTCAAATGGAGGAAAGAAGATTGATAAAGACCCCACATCCAAATCTTAATCTTAGATTCCAGAACCTGTTCTGGATCCCAGAAGACGCGTGCTGATAGGACTGCCAGCACGAGCAATCCGCGAGGATTCTACCCAAACAAATGCAGGCGTTGGTTTCGGTCTCGAGGTTTCCGAGCCTTCTTCCCAACCTTGGCGTGGTGCTGCTGAAAGCACCACCGACGACAGTGGTTTCATCAAAATCGGTTGCTGGGTCTTTCCACTGACTGTGGGAAGGTAGCAGAACTCACCCATGCATACCCATGCCCAACTACTCAATGTCTCTTATCTGTGGCACACCTTTTGCAGTAATCCTTATATGGGTTGTAAACACTTGCCGTCACTCGCCCCAATAAAGATGTGAAGGTGTTCTGGCTGCCTCCTGACCCGGCCGTAAGCCAAGCTGCGAAATGCAGGGCACCTTTCCTGGCTGCTTTTGAAATGCACATAGCACAAATCAAGTATAGTCAGTTTAACTCTGAGTTCACCCAGAACATGCCCGGAAATGCTGGTAATCTGTTCCACGGAACATGGGATGATTCACATGCCATCAAAGTGGACAAAGAATGACATGTTGAGCACGAAGAAAGTGATGATCAAGACACCGGATCGTTGTCATATGCAGAAATGCAAGAAGACAATAGAAGACATGAAAAGATCCAAATGGGAAGCGGCTTGCAATGTTGGCAGCATGATTGCCATGACTAATGCCACAGCCCAAATCAGCTCCTTGAGGAAAATGGACTGTACAGCATCACCACGTCACCGGCCGTAGTGGTGGCCTAGGGCGGTCACCACGCTGCAGCATGAGACCAAGGTCACGGAGAATCCCAGATATTATCAGGATTCTCTGGCCATGGCCCGTGAAAAGAACGGCAACTGTGATTTGGAATGCTAAAATTATCCTAGCTCCATATGGCCATCATTGGCCACCCCTTCTCTGAAGCCTGAGTCCCGAGGCCAGGATTTGGTTCAAGTCCTTTGGCCATGCCAGTTGCAAGACTGACCTTAGGAGAGTCATGTCAAGGGCACTGGATGCGAAGAAGACAAGAAGTGCATGATCACCAAACTCATCAATGTTCATCATTCATCAACAATGCCAGATATGCCAGGCATTTTCCTCTACTGTCTTAGTGGAAAATGTGGAAACTAAGCTAATGCACCTGATTTTTTTTTGCTGTGCCTGAAGCAGAACAGTGCAAGCTAAGAGCGGTGCTTCTTGCCAAAGTCCAAGCTCTTCGCCAAAGTCATGGTCTTTACCTCGGCAAGGACAGAATGGACAGAGCAAAGGTATGATGGCAACGCAGCAACGGCTCGTGGGTGGGTCACTGTAAAGGTCTCCTCATTTGTTGATTGAATCGGCCTTGACTCTGCCCATACTCTGCCCCAGCACTTCACATGCTTCACAGGTTTGCAAGGCAAGGGTTATCACATAACATTCATCCTGCCTCCTGCGAGTCTTGTACGCCTCTGCTTCATCTGCAGATTCTGCTGTGAAAGTCTCTCACCTGCCGATCCTCTCATTGATTCAGGTGAAATTACTGCGCTCCTACACCGGCTAGAAGTCTGAGGCCAGGTTGCATCGTAGACCCGGAGGGTGGCTGCGCCTTGCAAGCCACAAGCACATGCAGAAAGGTAGCCCTGAAGTGAAAAAAGTCATGCACCCCTTGCCGCCCCTGAAGTCCCAATGGAAAATTGTCTTTAAAATTCTCTTTAAAATTGTCTCAACAGTTTAGGTTGGGATCTCTCCCTCTCTCTATCCATCTCAACTCTACATGGCCAGCTCAGGACCAGGAGGCCTAGGGCATTCTTGGAGAGGGATGTGCCCGTGACGACATAGCGACCATCTGGAGACCTCAAATCATCAGCTGGGACCTCCCAAGCTGCATCCGTTAGCATATTATATATATATATATAAATAGTTAGCATATTATATAATATATATATATATATTATATATATAATGTACATAGTTAGCTTCAGCTAATGGCCTCGGCCGGTGGTTGAACCTTCCGGGACACAGGACGTGCACACTCCCGTCTTCTCATGGGCGGTGCGCAAATCATCGAAGACCTGCACCAACTGAATGCAGGATGATCAGGACGCTGATGAGGACATGCTGCGCATGCTGCAGGATGCTGATGTTTCGAATGTATCCGAAGGCATCCGAAGGCATCCGAAGGCCCAAAGGTGGTGACATGAACAGCTGAGACCTTGCTGTGTTTCCCGCCCCGTGTGTTGCTGCCTTCACAGGACCCTTGGCATCAGACAGCATGCGGCAGTCCCAGATCTGCGCAGCAAATCGAACGGTCAGCTCTGAAATCGGTGAAATGCGTGACTCAAACGTACATACACCTCACATACAGAATGATCCTGATTGATTTGCTGGCCAATCTGGCAAATGGGTCTGAAAAATCAGCCAAGGACGGCCTTCACATTTTTTTTTCCTATGTGGAAGCGCTCTTGGCATGTGATGACAGCGCTAATCTGAAAGCATGATGTTCAAAGCTTGTGCAGGATGCACTTCAAACAGTTGCAACGCTGAAAATATTTTATTTCAGGCGCAGCACGTCGCAGCATCATGCAGCATTACAAGCTGTTGCATCTCATATCTCAGCAAAAGTCTTCCCTACGCCAAAAACAACATCCGTCTCCCACGTGCGAAAGCACGGCTCAAATCTCGTCAGGAATTCACAGTCAATGCTCTCGGGAGGCTCTGCCTGCTCCAACTTGGCAAAGGCCCCAAAGACTCGACTTCCTTGTCTTGTGTCAAGGCGATGGGGCTCAACTGCAAGTGACTTGACTTCCGCATCGTCAACTGCAGAGTACAGCTACGATGTCATCTGTTGCAACACCTGCAACACCTGCAACATATTCCCAGGGCAGGCTCAGCATTCAAATGTTTCCAGCCCAAAGCTCGATGGTTAAAATTCATGTCTTTGTCAGGCTGGTCTTGGCGTAAATGTTCAGATTTCTCGAAGTAAATCGCTTGGGCTTCCTCTTGGCCAGTGCCAAACACAAGGCCGTGCCATGGCACTTCAAGCACTACAGGGCTAGATGCAAAGCAACGCATGGCAAGTGCCAAAGCCTTCTAGGCGGTAAAAATCTTGGGCAGGCAGGGGCCTGCGCGTCATCATCACAAGCATGGTCTCCTCACCAGTAAAATCCATCACCTCGTTGTCACGAATAGCTCTGACACCAAGTGCAAAACTGCTAAGCATTGCGTGCAAATCAGCTCCACCCAGTGGGTCGCTTCTTCAATTGCTTCTTTCAACTGGCCACCAGTACAACCAGTGTCCACCACGCTGCAAAGCTATGCAAAGCTCATCTTTCACAAGGTGTGCACCTTTAATTACATTCACCATACCACCACCGCCTTCACCGTGGCAACGACAAGTCGACAGCAAAATCTACAGGAGCCGAGAGCCAAGAACAAGTTGCAACTGTTAAGGCCCGGCCCTTTCAAGAGCTCCACAAAATCAAACGAAAGGAGGCCGAAATCATTCTGAGCTCAAATGGCTCTTCGTTCTTGAGCCGAACCGTGATCTTGATCAATTGTGATGCCCTTGAAGTCACCCCAAACCAGCAGCAATTCGCTAGCAAATGGCGGCCTTCATGGTATTGTCCAGTGAGCCTCATTGATTGCAGCACGCAGGTAAAAGATCGTAAAAGTATTTTCTTGAACTAATCAGTTAATAGAATTTTACATCATTTGTTGAAGAGGAATTTGTCCATCTTTGTCCCACTTTCTGCCAAACACAATACCCATAATATGAGTCTGTGTGCGGGCGCCTGTGACGTGCCTGTGCCGGTGTATCAAACACATATGAAGGCGTAATTTTGGTGGACTTTGTGATACTTTGTGTATTGGTATGCATGTGTGTTGAATTGTGTTGATGTGGATGCATGTCCGACGATTCCATCAGCATTGCCAGGATACGGGTGATGAGCAGATTGAACTCAACGCCCTCGGGCACGAAACCCACAGAGGTGACTCCTTCACTGTGCGCAGATCGAAGTATCCTGGAAGGCTCTTTGCATGTGAGTTGCAGCTGCGCTGTTGCTTGGAAACCTTGTGGAGGCCTGTGAGCTTGAAAAACGTCACTGTAATTCTATGCTTTGACTCGAGGACATCTCTGCCAACAGAAAGCATCCGAGACAAACATCCTGCGACCTTCATAACATATTTTTGTCGCAACTTATTTTCTGCACAGTAGTTACCTCAGTAGTTCGATTAAAATCCACCAGGCTGAGGCGACTTTTCTCCAGCGCACCAACGCGCAGAAGCTCGGCTGCGGCTTCCTGTGCATGGCTGGACCTCAGTGGGAAGCTTTGAGTCAACAGCTCTACAGAGGAGACGTGATGCGCCATGTGGTGCATTTAAAGTAAATCATGAAATGATGAAATAATCACATGACGAATGAATTGATGAATGAATCAAAGATATCAAAGGATGGATGGATGGATGGATGGATGGATGGATGGACGGGTGGATGGGTAGAATCAATGGATGGATGAAATGAATAGTTGAAGGACGAATGAATGATGCCGTAATGCTAGTATTTTAATGCTTATAGTAATAGCTGCTCTGGATTGTATTATATCATTTTACAAGAGGGAACATCAACACCACACTTCACCTATTCCCATCTTGTGTGCCCTCTCTCTCTCTCTCTTCCTGAATCCAGTCTACTCTAGTCCAATCTAGTCATCTAGTCTACCGTAGTCTACCTATCTATCTGGCCGGAGCACCTGTCTGTAGATGATCCAAGGGGAAATCTGCAGGCAAGCCACTCTTGGGAGACTTCTTCAAGTGAACGGCCTCGCAAAAGCGCGCAGGCAGCCTCCAGCGCTTTGGCTGACAACTGCCTTGGCAGCAGTTGGACTGGGGGGGATGACAAATCACCGGTGTTTAGTCAAATAATACCACAAAAGTCTTTTAATTATAGAATTGTCGTTGTGCTTCCCCCGAAGAAAAACGTAAAGAAATAATGGTAAATAAATGTGCCCACAGAATTTAATAAATAGTGTTTCATAGTTTTTCAATTGTTGATACATGTTTTCCATTGTTGATTCTCATGTCATGATTCAATCTCTATCGAGCTTCAGTGTGTCCTTCTTGAGCGTTGGACGAATTTTCAGCTGTCACAACCTGTCACCCCAATTTCTCCGAGCAGCAGCTGGTGGCCATTGACCCTCAAGCGGCCACGATGCAGCAGGGCGCAGCGGGTGAGGGAGCACCTGGAAGGTGGTCAAAGTTGGATCAAATTTCTGCTGCATGATCCTTAAATCATTTTAAACCATCTTGAACCTGTTATGACCTGTTTAAAATCGGTTCAGCCCACCTCTTTTGTGCAAGGTTGATGAGTGAACATGATGAAACCGATTTGCTGCACTGATTTCCTTCCTATTTTGCTTCCTATTAGCTTCCATATGTTCTCACCGGTTTTCTCTCCAATTGTCCTTCCCTATTTTCCTCTCTGTGTTCTTCCCTAATTTCTCCCATGCACTTGCCTATTTTCTTCCGTTGTTTCCTCCCCAATTTTCTTCCCGACTTTCTCCCTTATGATCTTCCCTATGTTCTTCCCAATCCGTCCCTATCCTATCTCTCTCTCTCTCTATATCACCTTCAACAAAATCTGCTCAAGCAAGGGAGGAAGGGCAACACCAGACCGGCAATGTGACACTGGCCCTCAAAATGAAACAAGCATCACTGCAATCTAGCTATGTTCTTTCCCGTTTTTTGCCTGATGTTCTTCCCAAGTTTCTTACCAATTTTCTTTCTTAGATGTTCTACTCTATTTTGTTCCCCAAATTGTACTTTATGTTTGCTTAAAGAAGAACCCCATTGCGCTTCTGGAACAAAGCTATTTATACTGTTTTGGGAGAAGGGTTCGCCAGGTTTGACCTACATCCAAGTGATTAAACAATGGATTTGGACTACCTGAAACTCCATCAAATTCCTTTTTTTCCTGAATGTCCATTGGCTCGTTCAAACAATCTGCATCGTACTCTACACGCAGCGTTGCATAGGCCCAAATACCTTGGTCGCAGAGGGCACGTGTCATGATACCTATGAGACTGATACAGCTGTAGATACGGCTGTAAATACTTCCCACATGTGTTGGTTTCTCTGGTGCGTGGATTGTTTTGCGACATATGCGACAGGTTTCAAGTCATGGGAGTGTGGATTTTCACAGCCTGGAGATCCCTGGAGTATACTTCTCCGACTTATCCCATAACTTGTCCCCAATCAACCAATATCCCATCAATATCAATTTGTCAATATCAATATCAATCAATGACATATCTGAATGCTATTTTCAAGATTGTTCAAGCGGTTACCACGCTACTGTTTGATAGGTTCTGCGTGGTAAACTCGGTGATGACACACACCGCTCGCTCCGAGATGGCGGCCATTAAGGGCTCGTGTAAGAAGGTGATCGTTGCATTTGCCCAGGACAAGTTGGCTATGGCCTCGTGCCACAGTCGCATCGATGACCAAAAGTGGAGAAAATATGTTGATGCTCCGTCTTTGAGATGTTAATTGTATGTTGATTATATGATATTATATGTCGCTTACACGTTGATGATGTTGATTTTCACATATTTTCACCTTGCAACTTCCAACAGGTGATCCACACAGGTCCCATCTGTCCCATCCTGTCGCCTGAGGATCCCATGATGACATTGTCGCCAAAGCGTTCGCGGCCACGCAATGGAAGAAGGGCATATTGGGGTAGCTCACCTGACCCGATCGCTTCGTGATGCTTCGTGATGCTTCGTGGACCCGATCCCCATGGCCCATGGCCCCCCACCGCGAAGCATGGCACCATGACCCCACCATGGCCCCACCTTGGCCAATGCCCATGCCGTGTTCGCCATGCCCTGAACGTTGAAATGTGCCATGCGCTGTGTGGCTTCGGCGGCCACAGCATCCAACAGCGGCAGGTCGCGAATGGCTAAGGTGGTGAAAACCCAGGCAATGTTACCTCAGAATGGCATCAACAGGTGGCATCAGGGATGACGGCTATATCGCCAATATTCATTCATAAAGTATCTGTGAAGATCTCACATTAAGAAATGTTTGAGCTCTCAAGTCAAATAATCATTGCTGACTCAGCTGTCGGCCCCCTGGAGAAAAAAAACTATTGTCCTGATGGTATGTGCCAGCCACCAATCTCTTGGTGACCACAGCTCTGCATCTTCTGCCGGGCCATATTGGAAATTGCCATCATCAGCGGGGCATCTTCGATCAGGAGTTTGGCCACGGCTCACGCCAAATTCCCAAGGTTCTGCGCACCAAATTGGCCCATCAAACCCATGGACTGGCTGCAAATGGCCGCCTCAGCCGCTTAGCCACTTTGTAGCAGGGGCACCAGCACATACCAGCATCTACCAGCACTCTCCGTCAATTCTGTTGAGATCCAGCTTGCTGCAACTCCACAATTTACATCAATTTACGAATATTTACCATAAATTTGCCAAGCGACAAAGAAATTCTGATCCATGTGCTGTATCTTGGCGAAGGCTCAGGCCATGTTGGACAGGTGCTGCGGTTGCAATTCCCTGAGCTTTCTCAAGGCCTAGCCTGCCAAGGCACTGAGGAGGGCTGGATCACCTGAAGCCATCGGGAGTCACAAGAAGAACATGAAATTTGATGACTTTGGCTGGCGAAAATCAGATTGAAGATAATGGAAGATCATGAAAAGTGCCAGATTCATCAACAACACGTTTTCCACAATTCGGTGAAACAGACTAAAATTCTGGCAAAATCCAAAGCACAAGCCCATGCAGATGTACATGGGATGCACGTGACTCACCAAAAGAGTTTGCTTTCACAGCATGTTAGGCTTTACAAGTACGCTGCCAAACGAGTATCACGGACTAAGTAGACGAACCTGGACCTGGTTTAGCTATGTTTAATTCATCTTAGCCACAAACGGCTGGGAACCCCCCTGTGGCACCTATGCGGAGAGTTGCACACGACCATGAGATGTTAGCAAGGCCCTGCTGATGAAGATTCGCATCCCGGTTGAGCAATTCGAGCACTATGGCATCAATCAGCATCTGATTCGTCTGGTTGCGGATGGTGAGTTTGGCTGACGCCCACATCGTGGTCGATAGCGCCTGTTCATCAAACTCCGACAACTTGGGCACCGCAGCTCGACCCAAGGCTTCCAGCAACTGCTGCTCATGGCGACGCATCGTTGCACATCTTCAAACACTGTTGGACAGGCCCCGGGCATCAAACTCCAAAATCAGCTCCACAGATCGTTCACTCAAAGCAGACCAAAGTTTGGGATCAGAAAAACTCAGTTTGGCCATGGCCGCCATGGCCCACATGCTGCTTGCAAGACTCTGTGGCTCAAAGCTGTCCATGGTCTCAAGGGCTACAGCGGCGACCAATTCCAACAAGGGCTGCTCTGATCTCTGAAGCTGAGAAAAACACCACAAGCTGTTGGCAATGTGTCGTGGCCGTTTCAGGCCGGTGTCGGCTAGGAATACACGCACCTCACAGAAAGTTGCTTCGCAAAAGTTGGATGCAAAAAATGCGAAAAACTACCAAACAGACATGCTAAAAGCTAAAAGCTAAAGATGGCTGAAAGATGCTAAAGGCCCTTCAAAGCAATGATTGTATCTGATGGTCACACATCCCAATGGCCTTCTCTATCAGCCTTCATAGCCGCGGATCGTTGGAGTAGCGTGAGCCCGTTGTCTTCGCAATGCGATGCAAAGCGGTGACCAGATTCACGAAATCGAAGGCTTGGGACTCATCTTCCAACAGAACCAGGATCTCTTCAGCACTCCTCCGGGACAAATACAACAAACTGCTTGGGAATTCATAGAGAGTAGGAAAAGATAGGAAAAGATGGACATCCCTGATCATCAGCACATCAACACATACCTCCAACACATTGTAACCCACTTGAACGTGGCTGACATTGGCTAATTCATGCTGGCTCACCCAAAGAAAGGCCAAGGATATCAAAGGATGCTCAAATGATTTTCTGATTTTCATGCTTTTCTGTGGCTTTCTGTGGTTTTCTGTGGCAAAAGTGGCACCAGCCCTTCACCCAAGTTGGCCCAGTCGTCCTTTCAAGGATGCTGCTGTTCACCTGCCCTGATCTGCTTAGGCCTGGGGACCAGCCCTTGGATCCCTTCGAGGATCCCTTCGACGATCCCTTGGGCGACCAGCTGGGCGACCAGCTGGGCGACCAGCTTTTGCCCTTCATGGAGAACTCGAGCCACTGCCGCTGATTCGGCGCCCAGCACCGGTTTTGATGATCCCGGCCACATCTTTCATCACCGATTGAATTGAAATACCTAGAAGTTGCATGCCCCCACATTGAATTGCTCATGTTAAGTGTATATGCGTTGGATCTTGTTACATCTTGTTACCTTCAACTGTTGTCACAAACTTGTTGTCCAGAATTCAAGATTTGAGGAAAAAAGGCAGATCCGGGTAGCCGCAACCGCTCTGTGGCACCTCTCGTATCTTTCCACGACCTCCCATGCGCCGCTCTGTCGGAAGTGCTGCTCCTGAGACGTGGAAAGAAAGCTCCAAGGCTTGCGGCAACTTGCGGCTGGCTACCGGCTACTATGTTTATGATGCCGTACCGGTCCATATCGGTCCATACAGCATCATGGAACATGATAGATACTTTCTATGTTAATGTTCCATGTACATCTTGTTGGGTTTTGCATTTGAGCTCTTAAGGAGTAGAGTAGAACATGGATGGACAGTCTGGACAGATGGACATGTTGGGAGTAGATCAACATCAAGATATATCAAGATATATCAAGATCATGCAACACATTGCAACACCATCAACAGATATCAAAAGGCCATCTCCGGTCCCCTGCTCTCCATCACGAACTCGCGCCGTGTCCAGAAAGCAGCACAGCATAGGTTGCAAAAGTCCTGTGCAGCGACGGGAGATGGCTCCGGGCGTTTCTAAGAAAAACAGCAGTTGGCTACGCAAAAAATGGGATCCCCTGGGCTTTTCTTCTGTTTGGATCATTTTTCTGTTTGGATCAGTCATAGTCTTTCCGATTTCGACCAAAGTTTCGTCACTTGCTGTGCTGGTGAACTTCATTGCTAGCTCCTTCTTTCAACCCTGCGAATGGCTCTCGCCAAACCCGTTCTGCAGGGCTTGGTTAAGTATGAGACTGTACACAGCTCAATGGCTACTGGCGAGCACTGCGACAACCAATGGGAATTGTTAAAGGCCCAAAAGACAGCAGCACTTTGTCTCTTCCAAAACTAGCCGCTCTATGGCTCAGCCAGTGAAAAGAGACGCTGGAAATTTACTTATGCCTCGTTGCCACCCCTCACATTGAAAGTTCTTACCCTCCCAATCTTCTAGGCAAAGGTTAACTTGAATTTAGGAAACATGCAAGACTATCAGACTACCTGCTCTCTGGTTGGGCAGACTTTGCCATCTTTGCCATCAGTGCAACTTGGGAAGAAACTTGGTATGCGACATCAGCATCCAACTGCTCCCGTTTGGCACCGCACTGAACCACACGAGTCGGCGCTCCCCCAGGAAATCACCCAGCCATCTGCCCGTAGAGCGTGAAATGCTCCGTAAGATCCCACAATCTGCTGCACATCGTGGAGCTCATCTGCCACGTCACAAAGACCACCATAGTGATCATATCCCCAAGATACAACTTGGCCATCTGCCCGTAGGGCTGCAGATGCAAAATGTGTGGAACAAATTTCTTCAATGTCAATCAATTGCTCCTGGCCAAGAATTTGGGAGCGCGAAAAGGACCAAAACATGGAGGCTTCCCTATTCACAAATTATTCCCAGCAGCGTAGAACAGCTTGGCTTAGTTAGATACAGTTTGGATCAGTTTGGCATAGTTTGGCATATTTGGCATCCCCTGACTTCAATTTTTTTCGTTCCATATTTTATCTCCCATGCATTCTTACAGTATCATGTCTCCTGCACTCTTCCAGCATCTCCACCATAAGACTTGTTGCCCCACACCACCACCCTGCGGGAAGGGCCACAAACGGCCGCAAACGCGCCAAAGGTTGCTGCTAAATGCCGAACATCTTGCAAATCCTCGCTGCAACTGAAGCCCAACATGAAGGAGGTGGCCTTGAAACTTGTCACACATTGCCATATTATATCACATTGATTCACATTGTCATAATAGCCTTGACATGCCTTGACCATCCTTGACCTGCCTTGACATGCCTGAAAAGGGCTCGACATGCCTTAGCTTCCCTAAGCTGATATGCATTCTTTCCTGTTAAGGCGTGATAAGAATCATGCCATCGGCCATCGGATGAGATTGGTGCTTAATTAAAGCGTCACCGCTGCCATCGCTCCCAACACTTGGCCCATTTTGGCCCATTTTGGCCCATCTTGGCCCATCTTGGCCCATCTTGGCCCATCTTGGCCCCCTGGTCACCGGGAAGAGAAGCCCGTCCTTCTGCACGCTGTTGCTGTAACCACCAAAGGAGGGATCACCCCAGGTGACCACCTGCCTATCGCTGCGCAGCGCAGCGAACGCACTGCCAGACGGCGTGATGGAAGCCACGCCTGGCGCAGAGTTGGTCTTCCAATTGAACCCGGACATCAAAACCATATTGATCATATTGTACAATGTGCATACCAGTCATTAGCATAATCTAGACATGTCTGTAAACACTTTTTGCTGTAGATTGTGCTGCTATGCAAATGAATCTATCTATATAATCAGGAATTCACTTTACTAGGTTAGATTATGAACGGACAGTTTCCAGAATGTAGCAGCACTGCATCGTGCTTCTCATATACTGTGATCTACGCGCATTTCTGGATTCGACGGAGACCTCCAAAATCCGTTCAACTCAAACAATCTCAAACATTATAAATTATAAAGATACAACAAGATCAGCTTGATCCCGATTTCCAACACGTTGAGAGCCTCGCAATTCTTTTTGAACATTCCTGCTGTCCCCACCAGCAGAAGGCACACCTCGGAAGCGCAGCTGCCAGCTTGCAACACTCAGGCAGCGCTAAACGTACTGACCATTTCTGCTACAACTCCTAGTCAGTTCAACATGATTCAACACATCTGAACGAGTCAACCCAAAGCAGAAACGTCAGGCTCCAGACCCGCGACCAAGTTCGACAAGTTGCGGGTGGAAAAAATATGAAGGCTAGGACTAGGAGGCTAGGACACGGCGTTGTGTGAGGGATGCGAAACCGTAAACTTTGGTCGAGGTGCCCCACGTTACCACAGAGCCGTTTTGGCAGATTGCGGCAAAGGCTGAACTTGCGCCGACCACCTCCTTCACATTCCTGTGCTTAAAACATGGATCAAAATGGTGGAAAGATTGACGTTTATCATCTGAAATGTGTTGAGTCCAAATTGCCAATGCTTCATTCTTTCCAACCCTTCTCATTGCTGATTCTAATTTATTATTCCGTCGTCAAACCGTTGCCATAAAATTTACAAGTTCCCGTTCAAGTGCCAGCTTCCCATGGGGGCCCTGCGGAATCATGCGGATACATGCGGATATCATGATAATTATAGGTCCAAACTTTCCAAACCCTGCACCCCCTCAGTTATCACGCCAAAATCTAGCTTGCACTTCTGAAAACATGCGCGTCAACCCATGGTCTATCATAGGTTACTTAGGTATCAAAATACCCATACCCATATGCATTATATAACCATTTGTGGATTTTGTTCCCTGTTCTCGATGGTTAAATCCAGGCTTTTCATTGCTGTACGTATACTTAATACTTATTGTTCATTAATTAATCATGTTCAATCCTGTTTTTTTTCCGGATGTTTGATGATGTTTGATGATGTTTGACGGTTTGATTCCACTTGAATCATCTTGAATCCATTTGATCATTTTGATATATTTTGATCCCATGTTTGTATTTCGATTCTAAGGCTCTTCAGTTGCATTTGCACTGCCAGGCTGTCTCCGCCATTGCTCCGGTTGCCCCAGGTCACCACTCGGCCGTCCGCCCGCCACGCAGCGAAGGAGAGATCCGAGGCGGCGATGTCGACCACGTCGTAGAGCTCATCCTGACGGAATCTGACCGGATCTGATATCGTCGTTATTTTGGGACCGTGGAGCCATTGAATCATTGTATGTCTTGGTGATTGTCAGCGAGGAAACTTCGTTTGCCATCAAATAATGGGCTTAACTGTTTAACCATCAAACATTGGTGTATCACGAATATCACTATATATCACTGACATGCTGGGATAAGAGCACATGGCATTCTGAATGCTGAGACATCCCAGAAAAAGAACCGAAAAGGAATTAGACTCCAACAGACCGGCAATTGGAATATCAATCTTTCCATCCCTAATTATCTTTTTACCCTCATAAAAGTTATGTTCATGCTCTGCTGGAAGAATGCTTCACTGTTGGACGTTGCCCAGTCAGCCACTAGCACCATAGAAAACCATTTTCACACATCTTCACGTTGACGTCATCATTAATGTCACCCCCGCGATTCCCTATATATGCCATGGTCAAAACATTGCGTATATGGATTATGGTCACCCCACCACTGTTGGAAATCCGTATGTCGTCCATTAGTTCCCTATTAATGCTGGTATTATTACCATCCCCCAATATGATCAATATTGGCATATATATGTACATACCGATGATATACAGTTACATAATGTTACATATTATGGCCATGGCACTCATGCCATCCGTATACCCGTCCTGGACTTGCTGATGGCCAACACCCTCCAAGCCACCCCAGCTGACCACCAGCCCATCTTCGCGAAGGGCTGCGAAGGCCACACGGGATGCCACGATGCGTCGGACGTTCACCAGCTGCTCCTGACGTCCAGATGACCACGATCCGTAAAGAGTCCGTGCTCAACCCAATGACCCAATGACAAATTGTGAGGAAGATTTAGCGGAGCAGATTCTGCATGTTTCAAACATCTTCAAACCATATCATATATTCACACACACACATATAATATATATTTTTTTTTCTACAAAATTCTACAAATACAATATATATTTGAAAAAGGTATATATAGAGAATATTTTTTGTTTTTTTAACACCGTCTCCTGAATTTTCGGTCTGCAATCACCTCCAGTTGGTGCATTGCCCCACATGATGCAACTACCATCCGCCCTGACAGCTGCAAATGCGCTACTGGTCATCGCTATGTCAAGAATGTCCTTGAGCTGGTCTTGGACCTCGGCTCCCATCATTGATTTACAACCAATCAATTCCTAAAATATATAAAACTATATAACCATGATTTCATCATCAACCTAATGTTTGATCCACTGTGCATCATTTATTGTCACTGATCCTCGCTGCCCCATTATGTTTGCAGTGATGCATTGAACTATGTGAACCACTAGCATCCCTACCAGCGCATTGGTCCAGTGAATCTGGCGCCTGCACTTACTGTACCTTCTATTTTCTTTCCTCCTGGTGGCACGAGGCACCGCTGAGATATCTGATGCATAGCAATACAGAATTAGCAACACCATCCACAGTGGCCAAAAACCGAATGAACATGCCTAGAAAATTGTAAGAAGATATAAGAAATCTATAGAAATCTTCTTAAAAAGTACATTGCAGTTGGACCCTTTACAGCAGCTTTGTGTCAAGTGGCTGCGCGATTATCCACTGCTGCTGGATCTCCCCAACAAATCACTGAACCATCGCCTCGACGCAGCTTCTGGAGTTGAAATCCATGTCTTGGAATTGCCCTGAGATGTTCATGATGAATCAATGTTTCTACATGTTTCTTGCAATGGATTCATATGGATTCATGATGATTCATGCAGTCGCTGGAATTGTGGAACAGGTGCCAAAAAATGGTGACGCATGGTGACGCATGGTGACGCCATAACTTGTAGTACCGTTGGGAAGATCCATATAGTTGTAGAAGCAGTTGGCAGGACATCTTTAATATCTTTATATATTTTATATTATAGTCTATATATATATATCATATACTATCTTGTTTATACCCCTCCTGGCCTTGCAGCAGCGCGAAGGATGTGGAACTTCGAGATGACCGGAGCCGTGCAGATTGCACCGTGGCATGGACAACGTGGTGATTTCCTTCGAAGTGTTGAGGTCCCAAGAACTGACCGTCCTGGAGAAGGAAAAGCGTTCAGAAAGCGAAAGCGACGAAAGCAACTTGGGGGTCTCAAGTAGATCCAATATGTGAATAATATGAAATATATAAAATATATAAAATATATAAATCTCAACCTATTGCAACATGTGTTTTTAAAGATGTTTTTACATGTCTCAAGTTTCAACTGTGGAGTAAGCTGACTGCCAGCGGCTCCTGGGTGATCAGTCGGTGGATCCGCAGTTGCAGCTGCTTTTGCGCGGCTCGCAGCAGCTCCGTCGCAGTGGAGGCCTCCACCAAAACACTGCGACCACTTAGAAGTGCCACAGTGAAGGGCATGGCGGCGTAGAGGCGCAAAAGCGGGTCGTGGAAAGAGAACAGTAGACCAGTATGAGCAGGAAATAGCAGGAATGCAAGTGCTCAAACGTATTCAAACGTAGCCTTTGCAAATCAGTTGCCTTCTGCATGTTGACCATTCAATTTGTGTGGGGGGAACTCATTTATAATAACATTTTATTTGTATTTATTTGTGAGGATGTCTTGAGCTGGGGCTATGGATGTAAAATTAATGAAATTGAACTTTCGGCTGCAAACATTTTAACAATTGAATTATGCATGTCACCACCTCTTCCTGGAAACTTTGTCCAAGGCCTTCTGAGCCATCATTCACCACGAATTCCAACTTCAGACACGCTCAGCCTTGCAGCTTTAAGATGCAGTCAACAGGCATGGTTCGATCCAAGTCGTCCTGCTTTGGCAATTTCGCAGCCTCTTCCAACTCCATCTCACTGCCTCTTGGTGCGTTGGAACAATTTGGAACATGTGTACAGCAACCATCGCTGGTAATTGCGATCATCAGCAATTTGATCCGGTATGATTTGGTGCAATTTCATTTGGCATGATTTGGTACTAATCTCTTCAAAATATGTTCAGAACCTGAAATTCCACAACCCGTCAGAGACTCCCAGAGTTTTTTGGCAAACCGATAACCCATCGCCCTGCGCCTGCGGCAGAGGCTCGCAGCAAGGCGCGCTGCCGTGCTGTACCCGGTGGCAAACCGACGTCTGCATCGCTGCAATCTGCGGCGCGAATACCGCCCATGAGAATCGTGAGATGCTATGTTATCATACATGTTCATGCAGAATCATACATTATCATCATTATCTACGCTTAAAAGGAAGCTCTGCATATGAGGACCTCAGCTATATAGTTCCAGACTCGCAAGCGGTGAATGATTGATGGTTACAAGATGTTACCAGGTTATGTATGGATTGGGTCTCTCTTTCAGGTGAGAATAAAAAAATAGAAGGGCCCTGAAATGGGAAAGCCTTGACTTCGAACCAGTTCTGCAAGATCAAGCGCTCGACGGTGCAGAAGGTCACAGAAGGCTTCCAGAATACCTCAACAAAACAACAAAAGCAAAAAAACAAAAACCTGCGAGAACAACAAGCTCGGGGACTATCAAAAATACACACACACAGATACGCAAATGATTCCAAATTACTACAAACGATTGCAAATCAAAGGATTGCGAATGCGCACTTGTAAAAGCAAACGTATATTATGTAAAATTATGTAAAATTTATGATCATCGTGTTCGCAACTCCCCCTGCCACAGAAAAAGGCAACTTGCTTCTAGACCAACGAGGCAACAAAATATGCAAAATCAACGTTCCCCACAATGTCCATGACCCTGACAGCTCCACTGCCTATCTCCACATCTTCAGGAGCCAATGCATGAACCTGCCAACGAGCTCATCTGAAACCGTTTATCCTGGATGACATGGGGACACTGGGAACTCTCTTTATCAGTTCTTCAGTCATGCCATAGTCATGCCATAGTCATGCCCAGCCAGGTGATTCAAGGAATTCTGTCAATCCAGAATGATTGGAGCTTTGAGTAGGCTCAAAGTGATATCATATGATATCATGATACAACAATCATATGCAATCAATAATCAATTAAGACAATACAAAGCGCCATTCAGTACCTTCGATCTTTCCACTGCCCTTTGCTGGACGAGCTGCCAAAGGCAAATGCATTGGCAGCAGTTGGTTCAACCAGTGCTCGCGGGCTCCAAAGGCCGCGAAAGATTGACTTCGGCCCTCCATCTCTTCCACAACGGATGCCTGAGCGCTTCAAGTTTTTGCCAGGGGGTTCAGCAAAAAACAAAAAAGGTGATGATCGTAGAGGGAACATGTTAAAACCAGCTGATTGCCACCATCCCCAAGAATTTTGAAAGTGCATGAAATGGTTGTTTCATTCAGCAAAGTTGCTTGTAGCATTGCGCCCTCGCCAGGGTCCTTGGCTGCAAAGGAAGCTGAGGTGGGAAACCAAAATATACAAAACATATCTCTGGAGTGGCCCGCGGCCTGCCAAGTCTCACACGAACAGTCGCACGATCTCGCACGAATCATCAACGTTTATTAAGTTCAACACTTCTTGCTCGCAAATGCTCACAATGTTTATGGTAGGTCACTCGTGGCATCTCGTGGCATCTCGTGGCATCTCGTGGCATCTCGTGGCGTCCCCAGCCAAGCCACCAAGCTCCGTAGCGTCAGCAGGGCAGCCAGCACACTGCTGAGTGCCATGGGTCGCCGATGCAAAGCCACCGCCAAGTGCAGGGATGGGTCGTCCACTGCCAAGGCAGCAGCATGATGTGGGATGCCTGGCTAAAACATGCAGCGGCATGAAAGGTCTCAACTTGTGCAACTTGAACACATGCTTTGCAGAAGCACCTGCGTGGTGTAGCACGTGGCACATCGTGGGGCACATCGTGGCACCGCACCACGGTCGCAAGTTCTAAAGGCACATCATGTGGAATGAGTAGTTGGAGGGGAAATATGGGGAAGTGCTCCAATAGCTGCATACGATTGCAAGGGGTTAAAGGACCGGATAACCCCACAAGTCAATTTCTTCCAATAATGAACCACAATTGTGTGTGAAAGTTTATGGGTGACAAAGTTGCGTGTGACAAACAAGTACCACGTGTGCAAACAAGTGCCAGGCCTACCACAAAACACACAGGTGGATGTCCCCAAGCGCCACGCCTGCCACGCAAAACGAAGGTAGATGTGCCTGCCACGCAAAACGAAGGTAGATGCGCCTGCCAAGCGAAGGCGAATGCGCCTGCCACGCGAAACGAAGGTGGAGGTCGCCAAGTGCCACGCCTGCCACGCGAAACGAAGGTGGATGTCGCAAAGCGCCACGCTTGCCACGCGAAACGAAGATGTGTGGCGCCAAGTACCACGACTGCCACGCAACACACAGGTGGATGCCCCCAAGTGCCACGCCTGCCAAACGAAACGAAAGTGGATGTCGCCAAGTACCACACCTGCCAAGCAACACACAGTCCCCAAGTGCCACCCCTGCCATGCGAAACAAAGGTGGATGTCGCCAAGTCCAGTGCACGACTGCCACGCGAAGCGAAGGTGGATGTCACCAAGCGCCACTCCTGCCACGCGAAACAAATGTGGATGCCACCAAGTGCCACGCAAATGCCACGCCGGCCGCGCAAAACGACGAAGGTAGATGTGACCAAGCGCAACGCCTGCCACGCGAAGCGAAGGTGGATGTCGCCACGTGCCACGCCTGCCACGCAAAGTGCCGCAGCGTCACCGGCGACTAAGCGCGCCCAAGCGCGCCCCCAGATCCAGCCCAGTGCCGCAAGTGCCACGCCTGCTACGCGAAACGAAGGTGATGTCGCCAAGTGCCACGCCTGCCACGCGAAGCGAAGGTGGATGTCGCCAAGTGCCAGCCATGCCTGCCACGCACAGTGCCGCGGCGTCACCGGCGACTGAGCACGCTCAAGCGCGCCCAAGCACGCCACCAGATCCAACCCAGTGCCGCAAGTGCAACGCCTGCCACGCGAAGCGAAGGTGGATGTCGCCAAGTGCCACGCCTGCCACGCAAAACGAAGGTGGAAAGATGGTGTGTGACAAAGTTGTGGCTGACAAAGATAGCAGTGAATGCGAAAGATGGTGTGTGACAAAGTTGTGGGCGACAAAGATGGTGTGAATGTGAGAGATGGTGTGTGGGGAAAAAGACGGTTTGATGAAAGATGGTGTGTGCGAAAGATGGTTTGATGAAAGATGGTGTGTGCGTAAGCTGTGTGTGAAAGATGGCGTGTGACAAAGTTGTGTGTGAAAGATGGTGTGTGACAAAGTTGTGTGTGAAAGATGGTGTGTGAAAGATGGTGGGTGACAAAGTGGTGTGTGGAGATTTTATGAAAGATGGTGTGTGAAAGATGGCGCTCGGATGAGGAGGAGGCAGCGGAGGCGGAGGCAGGATACAGAATCAAAAACAAGAACCCCACACAAAGATGTGGGGAAAATGGGTAGGCCGCTCAAACTTTCAAGATCTTTCAAGCATACGTCAGAAAGCCGTACCCCATAGCCACCATAACCACCATGGCCTTGTGGTAAATACATGACATCCTTGGGTGCCAACGTCACTTCAGCTCGAGGATTTGATCGTGAATCATCCAACAGTGTCCAACACTTCGATCCGGATAACTGCCTCAGGTGCTCAACCGGATGCTGTTTTGGAGTGCACCATGGATCCCTGATGCTACAGAAAAAAATCCACCGGGTCAAAATGAAAGTCGTGTAGGACAACCACAAGATATCGCCGGTAAGTATTGCCAAATACTGAGACCATCGTAAAGGAAACCATACACGAAAAAACATGCGTCTATTTGTTAAAGTTTTTCTTGCAATTTTTTTGGCCGTTTGTATTGCCGAAGATTTCTTGGTTTTTCTGAACCAGCTGTGACACCCCCTTCATCTGAAGATTTACGAGGTACAGCACCACCACGTCATGGTCATCGATATGCGGTGGCTTTCCAATGGAGCCTCAGTTCACAGGGGTGAGCACAAGACTATCAAGGTGGAGCACAGGACCAACGGCAAACCGATGTGAACCAAGAGAGACCAACAGCAAGGGATTCAGATTATGCGCTGAAGGACACGCTCTTGATGGCTATGGAGTTCAGACCAACAAGATGAAGAATATAACATTCTGTCACCAAGGCCAAAGCTTTTGTTATGATCTCAAACTCCGGCCCCAGCACAGGCAGCACACCTGGAGGTGTCAAGTAGGCGTTGATGCCTCCGCCCAGTCCTGGGGTGTGGCAATGTTTATGCTGCTTGGTTCGGCTACATGAACCTTGGCAGCCCTTGGCACTTGGCAGGACTTGGCACCTGCCCCAACCGAACTGGAGCCACCAGGCACCTATGTGTGTCCCTAGAAACGGCAATCCTGTGGCTGCAAAGAGCCTTCGATGCAATTCCGCTAGCGCTGGAGCTCCCTGCAGCTGCGAAACCACCAAAGTCCAACCTTCCATGCAAGCGGCGACATGGACATGCTCGGGCACCCGTGAAATGTCATGCATTGTACACCAGTAGTACCGTACAAGGCAATGGCAAAAGTTCCAAAGATAGAACGCTATAGGAGAGGTGAGTTGTTGTGATGCATGGATGGCAGAGCGAATCCACTGATGGACCGACAGGTGGTCGAAGTTGTGTTTTCTTACAGTGTTTGCAGTGGTCACCTCACCCACAATTGCCCGATGCAGTGTGGTGTAGCACAGCTGTGTTGTAATTGTAGCGTGGTGGAGTTGTAGGTGTAGTGTAGTGTAATGTAGTGTTGTTCTGGTTATAGCTGTAGTTGTAGTTGTAGTGTAGCCCCGTGCAATTAGTGTAGTGTAGCATAGTGCAATGTAGTGTAGTTGTAGTTGCAGTTGTAGCTGTAGTGCGGTGTAATTAGAGTAGTGTAGCGTTGCGTAATGTAGTGTAGTTGTAGTCGCAATTGTAGTTGTAGCGTGGTGTTATGTAGCCGTAGTTGCAGCTGTAGTTGTAGGGTAGTGTAGTGTGATTATATAGTGTAGCGTAATGTAGTTGTAGTGCTGTTGTAGTTGTAGGGTAGTGTAATGAGTGTAGCGTAGCGTAATGTAGTTGTAGTTGTCGTTGTAGGTGTGGCTGTAATTGTAGTTGTAGTGTTGTTCACTGTAATTAGTGTAGTGCAGCGTAATTGGTGTAGCGTAGCGTGGCATAGTTTATTTGTATTAGTATATAGTAGAAGTAATAGTAGTAGTAGTAGTAGTAAAGTAGTAGTAAAGTAGTAGTAAAGTAGTAGTAAAGTAGTAGTAAAGTAGTAGTAAAGTAGTAGTAAAGTAGTAGTAAAGTAGTAGTAAAGTAGTAGTAAAGT
>Ga0126342_10002791_pt1 | contig 27908 bp, 22 predicted proteins | sample Cyp1metagenome_FD_92528 | JGI IMG/M metagenome (GOLD analysis project Ga0126342, IMG submission 92528) | Coral microbial communities from Lord Howe Island, Old Settlement Bay, Australia - Cyphastrea 1 metagenome | ecosystem: Host-associated > Invertebrates > Cnidaria > Coral ... | reverse complement strand
TGACGTAAGCCATATCCAAAGTTTTATGGTTCAGAATTTTATGGTTCAGGGCCGTTTATTTACGGGTAGTCAAGAAAACTAGCTAGAAGGTACCTACCTACCTACCTGGTGGGGGGGGGGGTTTATTAATCCGGTGTTGGCATTAGATATAATATACCATTATTATAGTAGGGGGACTATGGCCCTCCCAGTTCCAATTTGGGATCGGAGGAGCGCCTGGAAGACTTCCTGGTCTTTGAAGACTTCGTGGAGAACTGGGACAGGTCGACTGTGGCCGAAACATTCGAACGGAACAGGTCTGTCAAGTAGATATATATGTATGTAAATGAATCAATATGTAGAATATGTAATGAATGAATATGTATATGAATATGAAAGTGAATATGTAGATGTGAAATGAATGAATGAATACCATAGGTTAAATATAAATATAAATATATATATTATACATATATAATCCCCCTGGGATTTTCCGAAAATCGAATTTCCACTGGGATCATATGTATATATCTATATTACATATTTGATATAATAGCACATATATATATTTATATCATATTATATTTCTTCATAGGAAAACATCCACAGTATATATATATACCATGAAGTAAACCCCTGATGTTTTGCGAACAAAATCATGTGTTTTGTTTTGAATGCCAAGAAGAAGACTTTTTATATAATTACTTCTTCAAATGACTTGATATTTGTCACTTATATGTTTCGTTGGGGTGTTCCAAACTTGGGCCCAGTCAGCAATCATCACCTAGTCGAACATGACTCGTTGGAGTCTCCTGGGCTCAGGATGACAGATGCCTTGGAGGAAATGAATCTTTCAGCACCCAGCAGCGAAGAAAAAAACGATGTTGGGAGCCACAGATTCTGGATCCGTGGGCACGGAGGATCATCCCACGGATAAGTGGTGAAAATAAGCCAAACGCAAGTCCCATTCAGTGGGGTTAACCCATATACATATATGTAATTATATGTATATATTTACATATATACAATATATATATGTACATATATATATATAATACATATGTATATATATATATACCTGGGTTGTGACCTTACTTACTAACCAGTCACTCAGTGGGATGATCCTCCAAGTAAAAGGAATCTCCTAGGATAATCCAAATATTGGATTTATGATGGTAAAACAACTTAACTATCCACAATGGATGATTACCGAAAAGGACATGATCCCATTTCCCTTAAGATTCAACACCCCATTTGTATCATCCCAATCCCATTAATTAAACCACGGTTTCTTGGCAATGTTCAAATATGTTGGAGGTGGGATTATTTAGGTTACACTATGTTCCACCAAATCCCCATGAGCTCTCAATGGCTGGATGCATTAAACATTGATAATATCCCATCTGGCTGAGTCCAATAGAATGTCAGCATACATGTCAGACAAAATCTCACGTCAATGACGTGAGAATAAATGCATGACAGACAGAATGTCAGAATGTATGTCAGATAGAATGTCGGAATATGCCAGATAAAACCGTCAATTAGAACGTCAGATGAACTGCTACTTGGGAAGGTTGATCCCATTTAGCCACCAGCAATGGATAATTGATTACGCTAAGGTAAACATACAAACATATGTGGAAAACCCATGGTTTCCCTAAACGATAATCTGCCAATGGTGAGGTTTCATGGGACTTCCACATCTATGTTAGTTTGCAGGAGGGGAAGCAAACCAGAGTGTAGTTGGTAAGAATCAGTTTTTGCAACGCTTGGACAATTAAGACATTCCAATATGGTGCCTATGTAATTCAGCATCTCCATGTATTGGTGATGCCCGGTCTCTTGCTGGCTTAATCCTTTTCTGTTTAATTACAGGGAACATGTTGTCAACCCACGATTCGTAAAGCCTGGTTGATTCAGTAGTTAAGTGCTACCTACCAACAAAGAAGCGGTTTACCAAGATTCGACTTTATCAAGTACCAACAACATTATAATTTAGTATATGTGGGCATCCCCCAAAAGAAACAGAGGTAAATCTCCACCAAGAAAAGAAGATTCATTTTTCTAATTCGCCTTTGGAGGCTACTTTAAATGTACCTCTTTCCATTTTTTATGTCAACCCTGGTAGATTCGTTCATCAACATGGCCATGAGGTTGTGACCTTGTCGACCATCCACTCAGCCAAAGGGCTGGTTGCTCGATGACAGGGGACTGGGTTCTTCATTCAGCAATGCTTAGTACTGGTTAGTGTTGGCTAATCATAGTTCAGCATGGTTAGCAATAGTTGATAAGTTGGGTTTATATGTGTTAATACTCGTTGCAGATTTGACACACCCTAACTAACGATGAATAATTGTTGACAATGGTTAGTATGAAGATGGGGTGTCCTTGATAATACACATGTTTATGGTATATACATTATATATACATTATATATACATTATATATACATTATATATATATATATACATTATATATACATGATATATACATGATATATACATGATATATACATGATATATACATGATATATACATGATATATACATGGTATATATACATGATATATACATTATATTTACATTATATATACATTATATATACATTAAACATATACATATATACATTAGACACATATATATATACATAATAATATCAATATATACTAATACGTATCCCCCTTGAACATCATTTAATTCCATGGTTTCCAAGAATTCGATCTCGGTCAATAGTAGTTTCTTAAGTCATTTGGATAGTCGTGTTTATTGTCGGGAAACCAATGATGCTTTTCCAATTTCGAACAGAAAACACCTTGTTGAACATTAGTGAAAATAGGTTCCTCATAACAACAACAACAACACCAACAACAACAACAACAGCAACAACAACAACAGCAACAGCAACAGCAACAGCAACAGCAACAGCAACAGCAACCACAACAACAACAACAGCAGCAGCAGCAACAGCAACAGCAACAACAACAACTGGGGCCCCTAGATAACTAAATTGGTTTATAACTCCAATAACTATAGTTTATGGTACTTATAACTTATAACTATCGTCAATGGGGTTTATAGTCCAACTTATAAGCCATGATTGATCCTATAGGAAACTGTGGCGAGAGCATGCGCCAGCCACAAAGCTGTTGAACGCGACAGCATGCGGCAAGTTGCAAGAAGGAGAAAGACTTGAAACCCGTGACGAATGGCAACGCGGCGCTGCGAGCCTTACTTGCGGAGAACGCAACGCCCAAGGGCAAAGACAATGGACGTGGCAAAAAGAACTCATGAGTCCAGCATCGCACACGGGCGACACACCGGCATGATCGCCGAGTTTGCAATCGCTGGGTCGGGTGTGGTGGTCTAAACGTTGTCTAGTCCCTTGACGCTTGACTATCCATAATATGTATAATGTATTGTTACATATTATTATTATGTATTGATATATCATTTGTCTTTCTATATTTCGAAGATTTCGAAGCAAACTACAGCTGTCATCACCACAACAAACCGGGAGAAAATGCGCTTCATTTGTGTTCACACGCATCGCACAAGAGTTTCGCTCACTCCAATTAACAGTCGATTGAAGCGACTTCCCTAGCTGACCTAAAATCGGGCAATTCACCAACACCAATAGCACGGAGATGTAGGTTCTTGTGGACACAGTTGAACACAAAAAAAGTACCTTAACTAAACCAAACCACTTCTAAAAACAGCTGTTCTTGTTAGATTCATTTCTAGTCTCACGGCCTCGCGTTTTCGTAAATTTCCCGGCTGCTGGTGTAAATCCGATTGACAAAACCATGAAGTTCCCGGGAATCCCCTGTTCGGTGAAATCTCAGGTTTCCGATCCTTTCCGATTGGATCAGGGGAGTCCCTGGGTTCAGGGGAGTCCCACGGTTCGATGGTGGCGATGTCCGAAATAAAAAGGTCAACCCACTGTTGGCGATGGATGATGGAAGATGTCCTTTTTCGGTCAACGATTTTCGATTTTTTTCGGTCATGAAATTGAGAAATGCGGATTTTCGGATGTTCCAAGTATTGATGATGTTTACATACATCCCCATGAAAGCCTCATGAAACATCTCCCAGATATCACCAGAATCACACTTGATAGGCAACTGTGTGATAAACATACCCATTCTCCATACTTGGAGGATAAACTTGACTTACATGTTTAATGCATTTTAATGCTATTCTTCATGTATTCGTAGTGAGGTTGATCCTGTTCAGGTAATTGTGTGATGAAGATACAAGAAGCGGATAGGGTCCTGTAGATAGCTAAGATTTATTAACCATACTAACTAGGATTTATGATGAACGTATCAAACTAGTTAGATGACGTTATAAACCAACAAATATAACGCGCAGGGAGCCCTTCCTGGTTAGTGAATTATTGTCATCCAGATACATCCCATTGAATCCCAAAAAAATCTCCAAATCCTATGAAATATCCCTTCCTGTGATCCGAACAAGTCACCAAATACCGTGACATCCAATGAGACATCCCATGAAATACATCAAATATGCAACCTTTGGTAAATCAACAGTTGGTCCCTGAAATCAACCATTTTTAAATCTATTTGAGTGGTTTTACCACTCATCTTCCAAGCCCTGGCAGGGTTCATCACTTATGTCTCGAGGAATGGAACTGTGTTTTCATCATTGATCTGGTGGACGACTTCCCTCAGCCACTGGCATCAACGTTACGTAGCCATTGTTTTTTGGTCAGCCACTAGGGCGATTTTAACCATGAAACTCGTGGAGCAAGATATGGATAAGGATATGGATGAAGTATGATGTATGGATAACTATGATCCTTTCATACTCAGTGAAAAATGGGATGTGAATGGAATTTAACCCTTTTTTGGGGTGCGATCAACATGTTCTAACTATCAAACAGATATGGAGGCATGACGAATATGATGGATAGATTTTATAGATGATGGCTGATTGGTTTTGAAGCCCACAACACTTGGCATACCTTTTTTAAGCAGCCAGTAAAATAAAATGACATAGGATCTTGAACAGTACTGAATTGGGGGTTCCCATCAAAGCTGGATCGAGATTTATCAAGTATATAGATTTATTGAACATGTAACATGTTTATTAATATTGGAGGGATTTGTTGTTTCATTTTTGTGTGTTCACTGAAATATGGTGAACATGAAGTTTAAAACAAAAAAACACATGAGATGGGCTGGAGTTCCCAAGATAATATAGGATTGAAACCAGCAACCTGCATAGGTGTGGCAGTGTCTCAGAATTTTGAAACCGAGTGCTTAACACATCAACATCTTCACTGGCTATATATAGATCAAGATACTTTGCGGTAATCAAACGTGGCATGCTGGAAAATCCATCATTTATCAATGTGTTTCCCAGTAAACCTCGATTTCAACCTCGATTTAAACCTCCATTTCGTTCGGGGATTTCCAAGTTTGCCATGTTTGACACCCGAGCGAGGCATTCCTCAATCCCTCAACGGTCAGGTACAATCCCCCAGAAGAAGAGCTCAGAGTGCTGCAGCCTGGCCAAACCGCAGTGGACGAGATGATTTGATACCAATCATGCCCACAACATCCCACAACTATCAATATTAATTATATAGTATATTTGTTGTTAAATATATGATATTACATATGTTCTGAATTGCATTGCTGGCTCACTTCTATCTATTTGTTTGCTCTCTCGTGAACTTTTGTCCTCACTGATGGATTCTTTAGATGTTGCAATATGTTGCTTACATGGTGGTGCGTGTGAGTTTGCTCATCATAGCTCATCATAGCTTAGTCAGCTATATGCCCAAAATGTTGTTGGCAAAAGCAGCCAAGTTCCCCCAAAAAAGGCACCACGTGGTGCCCCCGTTCGATAGCTATTTAGAATTATATAACTCCAATTTCACGATGGTTTATAGGTGATATATATATATAGTTTTCATGGGGTTTATAAACCATTAGAAACGTTTATATTTATACAAACCATAAACCAACTTATAACTGGGGGGCACCATCCTGCCCAATGGTGAAATCGCAGAACTCCAGTGACCTTCGAGGTATGTGGGAATTACTCGAGCTCGTCATCAGCTTTTCCTCACTTGTCCGGGCCAACCGCTTTCGTAACTCGGACCCACCACCCCATGACTTTTGGTGGTTGACATATATTGTTATTTATACATGTAGTAACACCCAAACAGATAGACAATTCATTTGCCACTACCTTGCTGGGATTTTACTGTACTTGTCTACCTTTTGACGGAGGTTTATATATATAAATAAATAGATATATATATATTTTTTTTTGTAGGGTTTGATATGCAAATTGTGGAGGTTCACACTCTCCACATTTTGACCTGGTTAAACCTTGAGGATATCTTAGCCTAACCAGCTATATAGTTGTCTTTTCTTGCTGGGATCAATAAAATTGGCTATGTGTTTTATGGGATTTCCTCACCATTGGGATTGAACTTATCCAAGAATAATGGAAACATCAAATCGGCAGTATATCAGTTTGTGTGAAAATTCCTGGAACAAACAGTAAACAAAAAGCATGGTGATTGAAATGTTTTGCCCCACTACAATGAGCTGCAATGAGCTACGTCCATGTATGTCCCACGTTTGGACAATGACATGTTTACACATATAGGCAAACTACAACAGCCAAGCCCTGTGATGGTTGCCCAAATCCATGGGGGCAAAAATTACCTATACAGCCTATACAGATCTATACAGTAGATAGATGTTTATTGCGGGGGAGATGGATGTCGGTAAAGCTACGATGCATGTGTGCATGTATGATCCAGAGAATCATTAATGACATACAATGACGGATATTTCGTTGCGTGTCAAGAAATTGGTTGTTCCCGGAAGCTTTGCTCTAAAACCCACGGCTCAAAAGAAAAAACAACTGAAGAAAATGGTGAGCCGTGCAAGTGACAGCATCGCTAGACTTGTATCAAAACAACACCTTTCCCAGAAATGGGCAATTATATGGACTAGCCAGCTAATTGAGTATGTTTGCATATTTTTCCTAGGTATCTAAGATTATCTAAGATTTGCAGAGGCTTACATGAGCCAGTCATTTTTTTGCCAGTGAACCTCACCTTCCAAGGCCATGGCTGAACAGAACGCCGAAGCTCTCGGAACTTGTGCAGATTCGAGGCGCGACGTCCAGTGAGAACTCAGCGATGTTCTGATGGACGTGGTTCCCATCAAGTTCCCATGAAACAAGCAGCAAAACAAAGTGGTTCGCACCGATTTTTAGCACCTCTTGTTGAGCAAAAGTAATGTTCAACTGGCTGGTTGCCAAACCGAGCTGCATGGTCAGCAAATTAATTTTAGAATTGTTAAAAGACAATACAGTAAGGTTGTAATGGGTTTCAATCGTAAAGTACCCGTAGCGTAAACGGGGACCAGCCGATATGGCAGAACATGGAGATTTGCAATTTTTGTTGCTGGTTGATGTTGGGGTTAGATAATGGTTGCGGGTAATCAATTACAGCAATTTTGTTCTTAGAGGTATCTTAGGGTGTCTGATTTGGTTGGGATTGATTTATTATTTGTTACGTGATATTTGGTGTAAATGAGGTAGAGATGCTCTTTGTAGAGGTTTGAATCACGCTGTGGTTATTCGAATGCATTTTCCTTCGATGCAGAGCCTCTGTTTTGCGGGTATTTTCACAATAGGATCCACAAAGTTAATTCTCCTGGTTGACAAGATGGCATCCCTGCAAAGATTGGGGGGGTAACTACGTTATTGTGTCATCAAATCCCTTTTTGAACTTCCCAACTGAACAAAAAAATGATAGAAATCGAGGATCATTGCCCTACCACATACGTCAGTGATTCAGAAGGCAACATTTGATTAGCTCATATTGGTTCCCTGCATCGTTGAATTCTCCCTGTTTTGTGTCAGCATGTCTACACACCGACGGCGGGTGCTCTGGGAAGAGATTGTTCGCTGCGGTATAGTATAGATGCATGGAACATTTAGGGGTACATCCAAACTAAAAACCCATTTGGCTAAATCGGCATGTTTTCCATTTCGATTTGGGATAATTTCACGACATTCTGATTTCTCCAAAGGGTTATGGTCCTTGACTTGGATGGATAGCTTAGTACTTCAATTCCATGGCGGAACAAGCGGGTGCAGTTACACTACATAAGTAGGTATTATATATACTGTATGTCATAGTAAGAATAGTAAGCATATTAGGCCCAATTTATGGGGATTCTTACCAGAGCTATATCATATCCATTGACAACCCCAAATTGCAGCAAGTATCTCCCGCTATACTTTTGAGTAATAGTTACCATCTGGTTATTTTACATAGCCATGGAAAATCACCTTTTTAAAGAGGTAAACCATCTATAAATGGGCCATTTTCCATGGCTATGTTAAATATCCAGAGGGTACAGGATATGGATCTCCAAGATTTGCCATGGGAACCACTTCAGCATCAGCCGCTTTCACGGGATGACTCTGGAATTCTGGGAGAATTCCGCAGATCGGGGCTAGGTCATCGGGATGCAAGACCAACAGACTACACAGACTGGCTGTTCTGTCTTGCGGGGACTTGTGGGAGAATCGAAGGAAGCTGAAATTCCATGGTATGTGGATGGTATGTTCCATGTTTTGGCAGAAATCCTGCAGAAAACAGAAAAGACACCCTGATACACCTCATTAAAACATCAGGAAGTACAATCATTCACAGAGCAGTTTGACACGCTGTGATTTTCCGCTGATTCTCTCGGGGCTTCATTCGCAGTGCGTGTGTCGCATGGGCAGAAAATGGATGCAGCAGGGAATGATCTGTGGAGCTAGCAGAGGATGGACCACTGGACCACCCACGTCCGGACTTGAAAATCGTGACATGTGTTGTTGTGTGAATTCGTTTACCCTCTGGTAAACTAACATAACTATGGAAAATCACCATTTTTAATAGGAAAACTCACTATACATGGCCATTTTAATAGCTATTTTGACCTAACCAGGGGGTAAATCTTAATGTTCGTTGCCTGAATCAATCAGCTTCTGGCGCTTAGGCCCTGTACTGCTCCCTCAGAGTGTGCCCTTGAACCCTCCGGGCAGTCTGAAGGTGTCTCTGGGGACGGCGCGGATGGGGCAGCAAGGGGGAAAGTCCTATTAGCAGTACTGGTTGGTGGTTTCAAACATTTTTTATTTTCCATAATATATGGGATGTCATCCTTCCCATTGACTTTCATATTTTTCAGAGGGGTAGGTCAACCACCAACCAGAGTATATCTTGTTCATTCTTGTTCATTGTTTTTCTAAGATATCCATTTTCTGGTATTTGGAAGCAATTCGAAGATGATGTTCCAAGACTTCTTGTTTTTCGTGTTTGAACAGCCCACAATTTGAACTGGTTGGTGGTTTGGAACATTTTTTATTTTCCCCAATAGTCGGGATGATGATCCAATCCGACTAATAATATTTTTCAGGGGGGTTGAAACCACCAATTAGTGAAGCTGTCACTAGTGGCATTCTGAGTGAAACTACTGGCCCATCAATCAGTTCCATGGTTGTTTACCGTCTGTAAACCCATGATTACACGCCTCAGAATCTGGAGGTTTCCAAACCTGGGGGTACACCTATAAATCATCCATAATAACACCATATATTATAGAATATATAATATATTAATAACCATCATAACATATAACATCATATAAGCCATAATGTTAGCATATCAATAACATTTAATAACCATGTATTTTCCATGAAATGACAATAATAATAATAATATTAAAAATAATAATGACAATAATATATATATATATATACTGTATAATAACCCATCCAGCGATTGAGGTACCGCTTGATCCCACCGAATCCCGGCGCGACGGATTCCTCATGGATATCATGACCAAACTTTATAAAAAAACGTTCTGATGTTCCATACTGTTGGTTATAACTGAGATAAGTGAACTAATAGTGAACTATTTTAGTATCCATCAGTTAGTAACTTAACTTAAGTATTTAGTTATAGTTATTTGTTACATCCCCACATTGGTTCCCCGCCTTTCCAAGGTTCCAGCGGTCGCAGCACCTTGGGGCTCACCGGTGCAACCCATCTTCCGCGTAGGTGTCCGGATTTTAACAAAACAACCGGGTTGCCCGGCGAGTAAAAAGCATCAAAAAGCCATGTTAATATACGGTAATGATTCTTATTGGATTTTAGACGAATGATAATATATGATGATATATGATAATATATAATAAGAGTTCGCTAAGTTGGTATGTAAGTCCAATAACTGCCGGGTTTATGGTAGATGTATCCAACTAGTTTCTATGGTTTATAAAGCAACAAACATAACTTGGGGGGGGCACCATTGGAACTGGGAAGATCTGAGAAGCAAAATCCGCTCTCTGTCATTCCACACTGGTCGGTTAAGAACGGGTCCAGTGAAACTGAATTATGATGATCCCTTTAGAAAATGAAGGGACAGCAAACCCCAATCATCTGAGATTTCGAGGGTTTGGGGAGACACTGATATTATTTGTATGTCTATAGGTAGTTCCTATGTTTTATTTTCAACCGTAGAAATGGGATCGTCATCCCAATTCACTGTTTTTTTTTCTGAGTTGGATTGAAAGCACAAACCAGTGTCTTCTGGTTTAGAGGGTTGCTCCAAACCAGTTTTTTTGGGGAAAACAATGTCATTTATGATCATTTGACTACTGTATTTACACGCTTGCCCGCCCTTGTATTTGGTTTTGGGATGTGGTGAAACTCCTCTGTTTTAATTATGTGGAATTCAGCCCATCATGGAGTACTGTACCACACATGAAGCGGTTGATGCTCTCTTGATTGTCCCAAAGTGAGGTGATACTGTATGGGAAATAACCATAGCCATTGCCATCAGGCTGAAGATCCATGCGCTGGATCTTGATGGCACAGTAGCTCCAATTTAGGGACATTGATGGACCATAAATATTTCTATCAAGCCACAAGATATGAGGAGGTTGTAACACGCCTCAAAAGGAGCTCAGAATGAACCTGAATTTTGCGGAGTATCCAAGATTGGCCAAACAATTAGCCGGTGGATGGATTGTAGACATACAAGTACACTTTGTTTTTTTCCACATTGAGAAACACCAGTTGGTACTTGGTGCTTCACCCCTACGGACATGCCCATGGCCAAGCTTGCCCCTACTTGGCACGTGTTGTACCCGCAGCTTTAAGTGGACTATCCCTGGGTATCCTAATTCTACCCAGGGATATAAACTATACGTATAGAAAATGGGACTAGATGATTCATAAGCTACTATCTTTTGTTGTTGGTAGTGTTTTCAGGTCATTTGAAGGTTTCCTAGGATCCCCAAAACCATAGGTTTCAATACTAAAGTGGTCTATATAAGGACTTGACTCATTTGGGGGTTACTCCCCACTAAAAACGAGACCTCCATATTCATCCAATAGATCAATAGTTGGTTCTAGGTCCTCTTAAATCCTATGAATATCCCATCTAAATCCATTGAATCCCATATTTCATCAAACCCAACGGACTAATGTGGGGATAACCGACCTGGGTTGGTGAACTCCTCCATGGCCAGGTGCTTCGTCTTCCCAGCTGGTCACAGTGCTGGCCACCCCGCGGGCCTCCAGCCCCACACGGGAGGTGGGTGCGTCGCGTCACCTGTGTTGCAAGGTGAGGTCCCCCCCAGTGTTTGGTGGTTTATAAACCCCATGAATACATATGACTGGTTGGTGGTTTGGAACCATGGAATTTTATGACTTTCCATTCAGTTGGGAATTTCATCATCCCAACTGACCGTCATATTTTTCAGAGCGGTTGAAACCACCAACCAGATATGAATACTACAGTAATATGGCTCCATAAACCCAACAATTCGAAGACTAACTAGTTCACCAATTTATGTGCGTCAACTTGCGGTTGGAGCTTTCAAATATCTTCTGTTTTTTTCAACTATACTTAAAAATGGTTTGTTGAGATGACTCAAAAGCATATCATTGGATGAACGTTTTTGGATTGTGGATTTCACTGGAATGAGATTGGTTAGGAGGGGTATCCCCAAATGGTCTTACCATGTCTTACCTTGGTATCCAGGTATATTGACATTAGTCGTGTTAAATTTGGATATAACATGATATAACGCAGATGTGACCAACATCCAATGAGGCTTTATAACAAACATAGAAAAAAATGGTTTCAACCATAAAGTTGTTCCCTGAAAGCTAGGGTTTCTAGGATGAATCCCTCATTCCCTACGTTTCGGCTCTTGGGGATGGAAAATCAGATGATTTTAGCTATGGAAAATCAGCCATTTATTTAGTTGCATGATTTTCCCTAGACACCTCCTGGGTATTTTCCTATCATTTCCCATGATGTTTCCATGATTTTACCATTTCAACCCCCATTTATAGGGGTGTTAAATAACAAGTTCAGGTAATAATGAGCAGGATGAAATCAAGCGAAAGGAAACTCAGGGGATGTTTTGGTGGAAGCGTTGGAGGGGCTGATGAACAGCTGGCAGCAGATGATCTGGTTGGTGGTTTGGAACATTTTTCATTTTTCCATATATAGGCTAGGGAATAATCATCCCAACTGACGAACTCCATCATTTTTCAGAGGGGTGGCTCAACCACCAACCAGTGATGATGACTTATCAGAGCATTGACATTGAACAGTTCATAGTTGGAATCTAGGCGACCATGGCAGTTGGCATCCCTATGTTGGACATCTTCACGGGTGAATGCACCGAGCAGAAGATTGGCAAGGCTGCCTATGTTCTCCCCGAAATGCTTCGGACAAATACGTTGGACACATTGTGAGGCACAAGAATATGGTCACGACTGACTTTTTTGATGTCCTTCCATGCTTCCAAGGCGGGCAACTTTTAGTATAACAACGACCCCTTTTCTTAAGCAATCGAGGAGACAAGCAAATATAGGGACAGGGGGCGCAGGAGTGCTTCAGTGGCATCTGATGCTGGGCAGAATGGAGAGCAGGAAAGTGCCAACAGGTGCAACATGTCAAGGATGGATAGTATCATCAGTATCCACTAGATAATCTACCCAATATCCATTAATATCCATTATTTATTGGATAGTCGGACTTCTATCCACATATCCAGAGGATATAAACCCATACAATGAGGCCTCAGTTTTAAGTTGGTTTATAAACCCCATAATTATATATATATATATATGTATCATAAGCCATAGCTTTTGGAGCGATATACCAACCTGGCTTGGCTATCTAGGGGGCACCACATTGTATGAACCATGAAAATTCATCATGCCCCTGGAAGTTCCAGAAGTTCGACAGGTGCACCCCAACCCGGCGCTTCACTGGAGTGCAGGCGACGAAAATTCCCCGGGGATATCGGACCGATCAGACCGATAATGTGGAAAAATATGGGCATATTCCCTATCAATGGTTACTGTAATGATTAATGGGTGATTAATGGCTGAATACTTGTTAATATAGGAGAATCATTGGAACATACAATTAAGAATGGATTAAGTAATTGATTATACAACACCGGGTTCTTAAAAAAATCAGCCATCCAACTTGAACTCTAGCGAGGACAGTTAGACACCCCTGGTCCCCCAATTTCAATGTTGCGCGAAAGCAGCGCGTGGCGGAGTTTTCAAAAAAACAGTGATGATAAGCAACATTGATACAGTGGGTCCGGGGGCTTCCGGTGCATGCTGAAACTTTTTGGTCGATGGCTGTTTTTTTGAAGACCCTGGTAGTGGCCCAAGAAGTGTTAACTAATGTTAACTATTTACATGTAACGGGATAAGCCCCGGTGATCAAGCGTGGCAATTGAACATCTCCTGTAAATGGAGGTTCTCACGTGGGGAACATCATCTATAAATAGGAGATTACAGGAGGGGTTATATCCTAGCACTGGGGTTGAACATTGGACCCAGCACACAGATTCAGAGGAGGTCAAAGCCTATCAAGCAGGAGTTTGGATGGAATTTTACGTCATGGTTGATTTCTGGTTTGGGAAATATAGAAAGTATGGTATAAGTTTCCTAGGAACTGTGCCAACTGTGTCTTCGGCATCGGAAGGCTTGATGCTTGTCCCTTGCTGTTAATAATATATGTGCCATCCTAGATTTCCGTAGGGAAAATAATTGTTAAGTGCGGCATTTGTCACCTCCAAATGTGAATCCAAATAGTTGATATATGTAGTTGAATCAATCCAGAACACCTCCCATCTACTGTTTATATTTTATATATATATATTATAATATGTATATATATATGTATGTATATATATGTATATACATATATATGTATGTGTATATACAGTACATAATATAATCTACATTCATATTGGAAGCATGTGGGAAAGCTACCTGGGCACAGTGGTGATGCGAGTAAATTGCAGGGATAGTTCACAGTCAAACATGTCAGTATCACCAGCAAAGATGGTATAACACTGGGATAAAATCAATGAAACTGACACAGATTAATTTAGATTAATACGTAATACACAAACAACTATCTGGCAATCTGGGTAAATTTAATCACGACCTCACTGTTCTCCCGAACCCTGGAAATATGGTTAATAAGAGGAAACATTCCCTTTTATCGCCGAACTATTCAGGTTAGTGAAATATTATAATTTACCCAGATACCCCATAGGATCCATGTTGGTAAATATACCCCAAATGTTGGTATATGATGAGTTCATTTACCATCATTCACCATCAATATACCATCATTTTGTTTTGTCTTCAGCTTGCTTTCGACTGTAGCTTTAAAGCCCGCTTCGCCGGTTTGTGGCCCTGGAGAATCCCATTGGAACTGTAGCTTTGCTCTGGTTACGCCCAGCCCACAATCACTTATTTTTATGGGATGACCCTCCAAGTATAAACCAACTAACAAAAACATAAAAGCACTTTCACTTCCCATGAAATGCACATAAATCAGCTATAAATCAGCTACAAAGCCAATGAAACCCCATAAATCAGCTATAAACCAGCTACAGATCCCGGAAAATCCCAAACACAGCGCATAGTTCCTGGCGCAGGTCGTTCCACCACGCCCATGCGCACCTTCCACGGCGTGCCCGTGGTCCGTGCGCCGGCGTCGCCTGTGGCGCCGGTGGCGCCTGCGGCTGCAGGGAAGGAGGGTGAAGTGTGGGATTTTACCAATGAACAATGGTGTTTACGGTGGTATATTGAGTACCCTCTGGTAAACTAACAGTTTGCTATGGTAAATGGCCCAGTCGAAATAGTGGATTTACCCATTAATAGCATGGTGGTTGTCCATAGCTATGTAAACGTTTACCAGAGGGTAACTATTGGGTATATTGGTACAGTATTTAATTACTGTACTACAGTAAAAATTGTTGTGATAGGGACATCGATTTTGATATAATGGAAATAAAAAAATAGATTTATTTATAGATACCCTGGGGTAAAGGTTTTCCATAGATGCGGAAAAACCATGTTTTGCATTCAGAAAATGATTTACACTTATGGTGAATTTTCCACATCTATGAACCAATTTGATGCTTCTGGGTGCAGTTGGAATGATACATGGATAGAACCATGGCAACCTTAGAAAAGTTGGGATAACTTTATAAACCCAATATCTATGCATGTTTTTCAATAAATATATTGGTATATAGATTTACATACTTAAAACTGGTTGAAGGGGTTGAGATCTTGGAAGTTCACCAATGGTTTACTGAAAGAAGTGTCCAGATTCACCATTTGCCATCAGGGTTGATCCAACCTAATTTGCCGTCCCCCCTTGGAACTGGGGTGTTGGGAAGTGTGTTTCTGTGGTTTGAAAAGCAATAGGTAAAATTCAATTCGCAGCATCTATAGTGCTGAAATGATATGTTATAGTGGCAACAATAGGTTAGCTCAAATGTTTTCAAGGCTGTGGTGGCTGAACAACAAAGTGTAGTGAATTTGATTAAGGTGAGCATTGTTATCTACAATGGTGCGTGAAATTACACTGTGATTATATGATGGATTGACAGTCAATGATTGACATCATGATTTAAAGGGGAATGAATGACCAATGAAAATGGGTGACTTATCCAACCATGTTAACTCCAAGTTAAAAGGCATTACGGACAAATACAACATAATAAGGTGGAGTTAAACATGTTTTCGCATCAATCTTGATGAAACCTAGGAAGGTTTTAAATCTAAACTCGGGGAATTGGTTCAAGCTTGGTTTTTATTACTTACAGCGGTCAGCCGCCATAAAAGGAGCATAAATTTTAGTCCATCAGCAGGTAATCATCGTGATCATGTAAATTGTTGAAGACATACGCTTGGGTTTTCAATTGGGGCATTTATATGATGTGACTATTTCCCAAAGCGATTTCTCTGAAAAGTCAGGACTGTTGGGGGTCCGACAATATCATTCTTTTGTATACAGCCTTAGTGGGGCAGTTTAGCATTTGCAAGGAAGGGTTTTGATTTTGTAGAGTGGGCATTTCAAACGTATTAGGCGCAAGATGGTAGGGAAGTGTATGTTTCCCATTTTTGTAGAGAAAATAGGGAGACACACACACACACTGCAGATTGCAGATTGGGTGGTTTGTAGAGGTACTGTTGATAGACCTTTGCTTGGCCTTCACACCTGAGTTACTGCGTCCAGGTTCAAGATTCACAAATCAATTCGAGGGATCGACATGTCATATTGGGATAATGACCAACAACTCAAAATTACAAACCCAAATGCTCCATGGTGCTGGTGTATTTGCCAACATTTACCCAAAAAATCACCGAAATGAATATACCATACATGGATCATATGGCCCTGTTTTATTCCGCATGCTGGGTTTTTGGCTTTGCCCAGTAGCCAATCACGAAAAACTGATTGGACAGAAATGCAGGTGCCTTTGGATGGCAAATCCAGATTTCCAACGAAACGGGTCAGTCGCGCTCCCCCTTGCGTCGGCCGGGGTCGGCGGATATACAATATATATATAATTATATCATCGATGCCTTGAACATTGGCGTCCTTCTCCCAGTTGTTGGTTGCATAGCGAGCTAACCCCCAATTGCAGACAACCCAAACAGTATGATGGTGGGAAATAATGGATGATCATCCATTGCATCACAAATAGGGAACTAATACAGATTAGCCAGATTAACCAGATATTAAATTATTACGAACCATGAATACCTTTTTGGGAGGCCATACCGGCCCCTTATTTTTTCGACAGGACATCATATTGATTCAACGTCCCTTTCGCAGCTAGGTGCGCTTCTGATGGACCGGGGCCAAGCTGGTCTTTGATGCTCAGTCTACAGCAAGTTGAGAGTTTGGATGCGCCATGGGCGCACACTCTCGTTAACTGGTGTGTTTTTTTACTGCAATAATCCCAGTTCCTTAGCATTGAACGGGCCCAATAAGGGATACCCCCAACGATCTCAAACATTCCGCTGGTTTCTTTTTTGGGACTGCCTCTTATCATCTTACCAGGGCGACGTAGAGTAACCACCGAAAAAATAAAAACACATGTATTTCCCACTAAAGTAGTAAGTGGTGGTAAATTATTGTTCAATGTTCCTAATGTTTCTACGTTTTTCTAGGTTGCTATATATATATATGCTCATATACGCATGGAGAGAGACATGTCAAGCTGTGCACACATAGAAACATAATACAATATAATATAATGAATATACGCATGTAGACTATATATGTAAACAGAGTCATTTCGGATTTTGTTTGCAGAGACCGAACGGTTTCCATGTGGTTTCCACAAGCTGCCTGCAGACTGTGAAGCACCAAATATGACCTTTCTGTTTAAATTTCTCCTCTGCATGTTAGGCGACAAAGAACTTGCCGTGCAGCATTGGAGACTGTGCTTGGTTCAAGGAATACCCAACCAACTATTGAAATCCGCATTTGGATGACCCCTGAACCCTGGGACTTTTGCAGTAGCTGTGGAAAGTCCTATCAACCCAGCTCTCCTGTCCACTGTTGCACCAATATATACACATTCAAGGTATTTATATATATATATATATATTATATTATATTATTGTATTTTTATGTGTAGATATATATATATATTATTTTATATTATTATGTATATATATATATATATGTATTATTTTCTATTATCTCTTGCTCCCTCTATCTACGTGCATTCTCTCTCTCTCTATATATATATACATATACATATATGTATACACATGTACATTGTACCTGCGAATGATGTTCCAAGCACATGCATTTTCAAGAGAGACCCTCGTGTCGACCCTCGTGTCGCGTAGAATTCTCAGCAACATTGGCAGCCTTGAATGATAGATCAAGGGGTGACTATACATGACTACACTACAATTACCCTCTGGTGAACTAACATAGCAATGGAAAATGGCCATAGAAATAGTGGATTTTCCCTAATTAAAAATGGTGATTTTCCATTGCTATGTTAGTTCACCAGAGGGTACATACAATTACTGCAATTGTTTAGTGAAACTTTTTCAGGAATACATCTTTTGGCACACGAGTCAAGAAGAGGCCTTTTGGCATTTTTGGCTGAAGGCTTCCACATTCTTGTTGCCTAGTATTGCCTATTAAATCATCCATTTGTGGGGTGGTAATTTTGATCCATAGCAAATTTATGCCTCAAAAGCTTGGAGTTTGCGCGGGAGACGCTTCAGCTTTATCATTTCCTGTCGATTCAGCCCGGGGATTGAACCACTATTTAATGCGGATGAAATCTCATCAATCTCATCAATTTCAACATAGTTTCCGGTTTTCGTAAAATATCAGAGTTAAAGCATGATCTGTGTATCTGCAATTTGCCGTAATTTCATGTGTAGCACCAGGCTTAGATGCATGGCCAGCGCGGCAGTTTGCTGAGTAACCACCAGTGGTGGTCAATGCATTCCTTCCACATCACCTGGGTCTGGGAAGAAAAATCAAACCCCGAACAGGTAGACGTTACCCTCCAGAAAATTAACATGGGCCCTGAAAATAACTGATTTTTAGATATTTTTAGTCCAACTTATCTGCCGGGGTCTATATTAATTTACTCAACGTTAACTGCGTTGAAAGGACAGGAGGTTTGGCATTCCACAGCTCCAAGCAGCATGTATCTGTTGATTGTGCCCCTTTTCCAAAACCCTGCAATTGCTCATAGATGGGCCAGCTGCCTCGAAAATCAATGAAAAATCCCACTGGTGTTTATAGTTAACGATCCTGGATCTATGTGGCTTGGCCATTCCCCTTGATGGAGGAATCAGTTCACTGTGAAAATCCTTGTAGGTTGAAATTCGGCTCTGGCTTGCGGGCCATTGAAGTGAAGATGAGGGGTTCCGATGATTTCGGTTGAGGAATGAATCAGAAGTGACACTTTCGAATCAAGCAGAGAACTGACTTGCAGAGAAATTTGAAGCAATGGCAGCAATGGGTCAAATATTGTGGTAGAACTAGCAAAGTTGATCAACATTGGTCAGTTCACCGGTTCTGGTATCACTCCAAACCAGCCCGTTTTTGGCTTGCCTTTTTCAGACAACCCTGTAGGATCTTGCCAGGAGACCTCTTATAGAGAACTTGTGCAGAGACGTTGCATAGAGATCTTTGGAGATCTTGCCAAGAGAGCTTTTTTAGAGAGAGTGTGTGCAGAGATCTTAAGAAACATCTTATTCTACAGAGAGCTTGCCAAGAGACCTTTGTGTATGCTCTCGATGCTTGTGATCTAGTGCCTTCTGTTCGTTGTACTGCTTCCTGGTCACTACCCATTTGGTCACTAGGCCTATAGCAGCTCTTTCTCATTTGCATTCGGCAGTGATGCATCGTGCACTTTGTGTTTTGTTCTACTCACGAGGGGCGCTCGGATTTGGCCCCTCAGCAAATGCTGAAGTGGCTCTCTGTAATGTCATGCTTCTCATGCGTAGCGATGTTTTTTGGGCCCTGATTTGCCCAGAAGCATCATGCATCGAGTTTTTTCTTAATGTTTTTCCCATATGAAGGATTGTTTTTCCTTGATGAATTGTGGAACTCCACGTTTCAGAGACCTCTTACAGAGACATTCACCAGACTTCTGTTGAGAAATTGCGAAGAGGTCCCTTACAGAGGATCTTGCCAAGAGAGCTCTTATAGACAGTTTCTACAGAGATCTCATAAAGAGATCTTGCCAAGAGACCTCTATAGAGGTCTTGTACAGAGATCTTGCCAGGACACTTCCTATGGAGATCGTGTGCAGAGACATTGCATAGAGATTTGTTGCAGAGATTTTGCCAAGAGGTCTCTTGCAGAGATCTTGCCAATAGAGCTTTTGTAGAGATGTTGTACAGAGATCTTGCCAGGAGACCTCTTATGGAGATCTTGCATGGAGGCCTGGTGAAGAGAACAGAGATCTTGCCCAGAGATCTTTTATAGAGAGCTTGAGCAGAGATCTTACTTTTAGGTCTCTTACAGAGATCTTCTGGGGAGATCTCCTATAGACACCTTGTGCAGATAGTCTTGCACAGGGATTTTGCACAGCAGCTTCTACAGAGAACCTGTCAAGGAGATCTTGCGCACGATCTTCTACAGAGATCTTCACAAGGAACTTGCGGAATCCAATCCGGCATCTCTTCTTCCAGAGAACACCATGAATGAACACCATGCTTTGTAATCCTTTCCACCTTTCCCTTTAGAGTCCTAACTACACACTGTTTGGGGTCTCTTGTTGGGATAATTTTTACATTGTGATTTTCCATAGTTGTGTTAAATAATCCTCGGGTAAATTGCGTTTATGATGTCGGGGTCCCCACTCCAAGACAGTGCTCCACTGCTCCCCTCTCCTCATCGACCTCCCCGCAGCCGAGAGGGTGCAAGTCCGATTAGAGATGCGTTGTGTCGCAACAGGAGGTCTGAAATGGTGAAAACCAGACCATGCAACTTCAACATGAAGTTTGGTTTATAACTATAGTAACCATGATTTGTCATGGATACATCCTCAACTACAATAACTATATATGATTTATGATGGATATGTATGCATACTCGTAAATATGTTGTTTTTTCTAATATACATATTTGTATGTACACATCGATCTACTTAGATGGGGTTACCAACCAACAAACATAACGTTTGGGAGGCCCATCCTGAAGGAATCAGTCTCAGAAATTGGTTTGAAACATATATTCGCAGTATATTTCTTCTGGACGAAGCAATGTTTCTGTTGATGGGAAAAATTGAAGGAAAAACTGAAGGAAAACTTTTTTTTTCGGATGGTAGTAAACACCACGGATTTTCGGTTAAGGGTAGGTGTTCCTTCGAAGCAATCCATTCAGAGTAGCCAAGCAACCAAGGAAGGTAAGGAGAATTTCCAGTCACTGACCAGCATTTCCAGCGACGTGGCCTTTGGCCTCTGAGAATCATCATTGTTAAAAGGTAAAATCATCATACATAACTGGTTGGTGTTTCCAAACATTTTTTCTTTTCCATAATATATGAAATAATTATATGGGCTAATCCTTCCCATTGACTTTCATATTTTTCAAGATGGTTAAAACCACCAACCAGATAGTCTCTAAAAGGGCAATTTTCCATATCATAGCTATGTTTAATAACCATGTAAACCACTGGAAAATTCCCAAAGGTTTTTGTTTCGGGAACAGTTTCGTTTTTTCGACTGCCAGTTGTGGTTGTTCAGACCTCAACAATCATCCAAGCACCAGCTGTTTAATGGTCTGAATTGTTTGGTTTTTTTCATCCAATAATGGTGTTTAATCTGATGATTTAATGGTGTTTAATGGTTACTGGTGTTTCATGGTGTTAGGTCACCCCAACCGTTAATTTAGAGAGGGGTTTGTTGCCAGCGCTGGAAAGTAGGCTTTCCTCATGTTCTTGTATTCTTTGGGAAATGGTCATAATCAAATATGATGTTGAAAGGAGGAGGCCTGAGCGGCCTGACCCAGAGAAAAACACATATATTCAGCTGTAAAATGCACTCCGTTTGAACAATGGTAGTCAGCTGTGGTTGAAAATGTGGCAAATCCGTTTGAAAATCCACCCTAGCAGAGAATTCACAGGATATATTTCCACCTTGAAGCATTAGATGCAACAAAATATGTATGTGACATACAAAATTACAGTGGATAAGTTCAGGTCATGTACTTCTCATAAACAATAGTTATCTTTTTTTTGTGTGGCAAAGGTCATGAAAATGGAAACATATATATATATATACACATATATATATATATTGTTTTGAAACCTAGGGATACACTGCTGTCATGTTTCCACATGATTGTGGTACAATACCACATGTTTTAAAAAATGAGTCGTCGTTGAACACAACCTTAATTCATCTACAAGGCCTATTTCAGTCAGACAATTAAGGAAACTCCGTGGTGTTTTCAAACAGGTGTGGAAGTACATAACAATGTTGAATGAGTTTGAGCTGCACAGCGCAGCAGTTGACCAAAGAAAATGCAACACATTGATTTGAAGGCACAATTGCAAACAATATCAGGCAATGCAGTTTTTTCCACTTTCTTTCATTACCCAAAGAGAAATTGTTTGTATATAGTCTATTAAGTTGTATGCCTGTGCCTGTGCTACATTCCAGCAAACAATACATGACATACATTACCCACATTACATACGTTACATGCATTGCATGCATTACATGCACTACAAGCATTAACTGTTTTACATGCAATACATGCAATATACATATATACATTACATACATTACATGAGTTACATACATTACATACATTCCATACATCACGACCTTAACAAAAACTACGTTCATTACACACAATACATACATTACATACTTTACATACATTACACACATTACATATATTGCACACATTATGCACATTACATTCACAATCACATTCACATCCACATTCACATTTCCATTTACGTTCACATGACATCACATTCATTACCATGCAAACATACATGCATAAATAATAAATACATACACAAGTAAATTAACGTTTGGGTTCATAAAATATACTGTATGGCAAACTAGTTTCATGGGGCTCCTAAACCAAAAACCACAATTTATCAAAACTATTTTTCCATGTGTTTTATGAACCTTTAACAAACCAACAAATGTCGCTAGGGGGCCCAACTTGTAGCATAGTTATTTTTTTCTACGGGGATTGAAAGCACCAGGTCACCACCTCCCTTGCGGCGTGCAACGTGTGAAACCCGGCTGGCCCAGCTGGCGGGTTGAAGCCGTTGTCCACTCAACTTGGTGATGCCAAACGAAATGGGGATATGAATCAGTAATGCAGTAAACCCAATAATAAACATACCATGTTGAAATATTTGACTATATCTGTTACACGCCGCTGCAATGTTGGGGATAAATCATTTTTGGTGTTACCACAGTACAACTACAGCAAGGATTATGGTGATGAAACAGCTATAGTTACCTTCCGGGAATCAAACGTAGCAATGGAAAATTCTGAATTTGTATAAAAATTACCCTCTGGTAAACTAACATAGCTATGGAAAATCACTATTATTAATGGGTGAATCCACTATAAATGGTTATTTTCAATAGCAAACTGTTAGTTTACCAGATGGTACATTCCGATTAAAGCCTCCATGTATGGGTGATTTCTCATTGGGTGATTTCTCATTGCCACGTTTGATTACCTGGGAGGGTAGATGTGGTTGTAGAACAGCAAACAAGCGTATGGGGGCCCTACCTTGTAGCATATGAGGACGGTGACCAACGAACATATTATGGAGATTTTGTTTGGGGTTTTAAACACACATGGAAATTTATATAATCAACAATAGAGAACGGGTGTATGCAAGAAAACAAATAAATTTCAGAGATTTGACCAGGAACATTTCAGCAGATAAAATCGAGTGATTCGAAATCACATCATCAAGGTCCCTCATATTTTTGCTTGCCTTAAAAGTGTGGAATCAAACTGCAAAAATCTGGATTTGACATGATTCAGCCATCAATGAATGGAAATTGATTTTGGATTATGTTTTTTATAAGGTCATATGGGGGTTTCATCACTCATGTAGGTATTGGTGTCATTTAAAAAGATAGGCCTGCGATGATCCCCAATCAATGACATCGCTGTCGGATGTGGAACCCGCTGGTGGCGGCGGACACTTGGCGGTTTTGAAAATAGAACTGTCGCAAAAAAAACGTGAAATGGTGACCCATGGGAAATGGATGGTAAATTTAAAACTCAAATCCCATGAGAATCCCAATGTCTCGAAGTCAAAATGGTTGATGCTTTGAAAGTGGATGATGAAGCCACCATTTTGTGTGGAGAGATCTCGTGTTGTTGCCATGGAATTCACCATCTGTTGATGCCAGTGGAGGATTCATCCCAACAGAACCAGAACCGAACAGGGGATCATAGATTATCCTTAGCAATGCCGAATGGGAACAGGATTGCTAAGGTCAATGTGGGCAGCAGGAAACATATATATATATAGACGCTAGATTTGAATGGGTAAGTAAAATCGTCGATGTTTCAACCTTTTTCTGGTCGGCAAATGAACAATGTGTAAAGCCACTTTGGGTTGACAATTCAAGGGGATTATGCTCGCACATATATGGGTATATATAGGTGGTATTTTAATAAGTTGATGGGAATCCCTTTCAAACGTCTTTTGAAAATGGAGTGCAGAGATCAAGTGACCCATGTTGAGGACTTCAATTTACCCTCTGGTGATCTGTTACAATTTGCTATGGACAATGGTCATTGATGAATTAATCATGATTTTGTGAAAAGCTATATGTTAAATAATGAGAGCGTAAAAAATGTAAAGAGAAAGAAAGGTTATCAATTTCTTCCCAACACCAATGACTGTCGGGTCTTAATTTCTGGGTTTGGGAGTGGTACTTCGTTGTTTAACACTGTCTGCCGGGCCTAAAAACCTGGAACGGAACTGCAACCCTTGAAGCCTGAAACCTTGGCACGTGCTGTTGGGTTGGGTACAATACAATCCAATAGGTACATATATTGAATCAAATTGTACTAGTATAATCAGTATATTTATGTAATATGTAGTATATAGTGTAGATATGTATATATATATACACATATTGATTATATATTAGTGTCATATAAACATACTATTTCATATATGTATCAGTCTGTAACATAAATGTCTGGCTATAGACTCACAGAGTCCCTTTCCGGGTTGCCGGCGACGGCACGATGCCATGGCAGTTTCGATCGCCAGGCGTCACCGGGTCGGTTTTTTTGTGAACGATAGACAAAACATGGCGAATGAGATCCATCCATCTCATCATGAGGTTTATTTTGAAATTTATCATTAGGTTTATTTGATATATTTGGGAGATATGTTGATATCAGTTAACTCTTCCAATCCATTTGTTATGAAATGTCATTTTTCTGCGCGCTGTGGGTGAGCGCGGCTTCCCCCCCCATCCCCAAAGGATCCCTCCCCCCGTGGCAGGGAATATATAATTGGTATAATGCTATTCTGCTTCTTGCCAGCATTAAACCAATCTTATTGGTATATTCATAGGTATATGGTATAATTTACTTGGTTTCTTGATTGGTATACCATGCTATACTTATAGTTTCTTGATTGGTATATGCATGTTGAAACTATCTTATTTTCATTTGTGCACAGCATCACAGCATCCGCCCTTCCATTTTTCTCTTCGCTCGGGCATGTCCCGCATAAAGTCGATTCTACTGGGCCATGGGATTGATCTTGGAATGATACTAAGCAACGAAACAGCCGTTGGTTCTATGTTAGTTGTTTTCTTTTAATCAATCAGCTTATAAGCGCAGAACGTAGACATAGTGTTCACACCATCTTGAAGTTGAAAACGTGCCTTTTGAAAAAATGGGAAATTGAAATGATGTGTTGACATGTTGAACCATCTGCTTCGAGTAAACCGTAAATCACCGAAATAGTTGTAAAGCATTGTTATCCCAAAGTTGGTGGACAGAAACATGTAATTATAGACAAACTACAAATTCAAAACTGTATATAATATATGTAGATATTGGGCGCCAGTTGTAGCCTCAATGCTACTAACACGCTGCTTCCTTCTTTTGTCTTTGAATAGTCAAGCCTTTAAGTCTCAACCTTGTCAGAATGTAACTGCACAAACCAGTTGTAGCCAGTGGGTACCGAAGCTGCCTTGAACCTAGCGGACTGCACACATGGCAGCCAGCTGCAGGAATGCAACTGCACCAGTCAGCCATAGCCAGTCAGCACCAAAACTGTCCTCAGCCTGCTTGCCTTCTGATACAATGGCTCGAGCAAGACTATTCTTTGGTTGTCAAGTTGTCTCTGTAACACAGGACGCAGTAGATCAGTTGATCCAACCACTCACAAAAGGTAAGACCCTATTGGGAAGAGCAGAACTGTGCCTATAGAAGGACTGCCAAGACATTTGTCCAACGGGGCAGCTTATGATGGGACAGCCGACCCATGCTGAATCAGTATTTGCTTATTCTCTTTCTCTTCGCACGATTTCTCTTGACAACTCGACGCTATATTTTATTCTTTTTCTGGATATAGCAATACGCACCATATGAATCTAGTCTGGTTCTGTGCAGGCTGGCCCTCCAGCATCAGAGGACTCCACAGGAAGCCGGATACCAGGGGCAGATTTGGTTTCCAGTATGGATCAGCAAGGTTGGGCTTCAATATCAGTTCCTTCCAAGCTACCTATGAAAGGTTTTTCATTAAGAAGATTGTCTTACGTCCAAAGCCGGCGACTTCACAAGAGTCGGGAGGAAGCGTGGGAACGTTTTCAATGAAATCATCTTTCGCCAGACGTGGCCGAAACTATATCCGGTAAAGGAGGCATTTTTCATCATGCAGATCTACGATGCCCCATTAACCTCTCCAGATTATAACATGATATTGCATGTGATGCACGCAGTCCCTGGCATGTCAGCGCCTGGCCTAGCCTGGGCATTCATCATGGGAATGGCCATGCAGATGCTTGCTATGGTTGTTTCTCCGGAGAATTTGTATAGGTGTCTTCTACTCAAAACCATGCTTCTCTGCCTGTGCCATTTCAATCTTTGCACCCTGTCCGGCGCCCGACCGGTCTCCTAAAAGTTGGTCGCGGGATCGCTTGGAACCACGGCATTTGGATCGCTTAGAACCACCCTGCAATCACGATCATCATCAGCATCATCATCATCATCATCAACATCATCATCACCATCATCATCATCATCATCACAATCATCACAATCATCATCACCATCATCATAATCATCACCATCATCATCATCACCATCATCATCATCACCATCATAATAATAATAATCATCATCATCAACATCATCATCATCATCATCATCATCATGCTACCATGCTGAAAGGTCTCATTCCACCATGCTGAAACCCACCACATGTCCCAGCCCCGTGTCCCCACTTGTCCCCTAAACCCACCCCATGTCCCAGCCCAGTGTCCCCAATTGTCCCCTAAACCCACCCCATGTCCCAGCCCCATGTCCCCAAGTGCTACCCTAAAGGTCTCATTCCACCATGCTGAAACCCACCCCATGTCCCAGCCCCGTGTCCCCACTTGTCCCCTAAACCCACTCCATGTCCCAGCCCTGTGCCCCCAAGTGTTACCCTAAAGGTCTCATTCCACCGTGCTTGTCCCGTAAACCCACCCCATGTCACAGCCCCATGTCCCCACTTGTCCCCTAAACCCACCCCATGTCCCAGCCCGTGCCCCCAGGTTTTACCCTAAAGGTCTCATTCCACCGTGCCGGTCCCCTAAACCCACCCCATATCCCAGCCCAGTGTCCCCAATAGTCCCCTAAACCCACCCCATGTCCCAGCCCCGTGTCCCCAAGTGTTACCCTAAAGGTCTCATTCCACCGTGCTTGTCCCGTAAACCCACCCCATGTCACAGCCCCATGTCCCCCCCTGTCCCCTAAACCCCCCCCCACTCCCCACCCCCACCCCCCACCCTTACCCCAAACGCCTCAATCCCCCC
>Ga0126342_10002790_pt1 | contig 27914 bp, 30 predicted proteins | sample Cyp1metagenome_FD_92528 | JGI IMG/M metagenome (GOLD analysis project Ga0126342, IMG submission 92528) | Coral microbial communities from Lord Howe Island, Old Settlement Bay, Australia - Cyphastrea 1 metagenome | ecosystem: Host-associated > Invertebrates > Cnidaria > Coral ... | reverse complement strand
GGGGTCAGGCCATTTTGAAGGCCATTACCCAGCTCAAACGAGCATGAGTCCTTTGGCAAGCAACATAGCAGCAGCTATTCTGGCCACTTGGAAAAGGATGCTTGGGAGAGTGCTGAGGACATATATATATATATATATATATATATTGTGTATATCATATATATATCATGTATATCATGTATATCATGTATATCATGGATTATCATGAGAATAAAATTGATGTCTGATGAAATTGAGTTGAGTTGTCGCAGAAGGGATGTTGATTCGCTGAAAACATGAGTCGCGGAAGGGGTTGCTTCAGCGTGCCATAAAATGGTGGACACACGCAATGCGGTGTTGAAACTCTTCGGTCGCCGTCGGTCTCCAGGGGAGGCACAATGACTGCTTCTCAATTGAGAACTTGTAGATTGGTTGAGGTCTCCCGGCTCATCGATTTGTAACTGGGAGGATTTTTGACATTGCTGGCATTGCTGACTGGTTCATGCATTGCTGATTGGTTCATCTTATTGTCTAGCTGCCAAGTGCCGGTACCAAGTCAGTGCTTCGATTCGATCACAGCCAGCAGTTGTTCTCTGTTCCGGAGCCCTTGCGCACAGCAAAGGGCATACCCTGGCTTGGCAGAGAGAAAACAACGATCCTCCGGCACTTTTTGATCCAAAGTTAAATCCAAAAAATCCAAAGCCGCCCATTCGACTGCCCATTTGACCAGGTTTCAACTCTTCATTTGACAAAGTCGACATCTTTGAAATCTTTGCACTCTGATACTGTTAATGTGGAATGCGATTCAAGCTATTGCGGCTTAGGCGATTGCAAGGATAAATGCCTTCAACTCAATATAACTCAATGTTTTTGCGCAGACTTGGGGCACTTTGCCAGGTAGTGACGTCGCAATTTCAAGTGCTGGAGCAGTCATTGCTTAGATTTTCTAGAAAACATGTATATTTGCAGAACATTAGCCAATTGTCCTTTCTATGAATCTATATTGTACATCATAGATAGGATCAACATGGATAAACTTAAAAAGTCACCGCCTTGTGAGTCTCCAAAGCCATACTATGTGCAGACCTAGGGAAGAGGATAGCGAGGATAGGCCACACTTTTGTGCCCATTGGCTTGGGCAATGGCTGCAGAGGACTTCAAGAGCCAGCTCTTGGCTCCTCGGTCTGACATGGTCTGACGGTGTTTTTCTGGGTACAACTGGAAAAACTCCTGGATTGCTATGTCGAAATTGTGGGACACCTTCACCTTCTCAGTCTGCTGCATAAAAAACATCTTTAAACTTTAAACATTGTCCACTGTACCTTTCAACAAAACATTCTGTTTTGCCAGGGAATTCTGCATTCAGCTGCTTCGGAGGCTCCGGGCAAACCTAAAACCACACTAAAAACGGCTGGATGTCAATCCCCTAATGGCCTTGGTTCAGGTGCGTGAATTCTTATCATTCATCTAGATGTTTGGATGTTCATTGTAGTACGCTTGATATCACTTCGTATATCTTGGTCATGGTGCACATCATGCTTAGAATCCAGTTGCTGATGGATTATACCATATACTCATGATTCGTTGCGGAGGGAGGTCTCTGCACTGTTGCTATAGATCCATTTATGATCCATTTGTTTCCATTTGCAACAAATTTAATGGCAATCTTCAGCCAGGTTTTTCAGCTCCGACCTTGGAACATCAGTGGACAAATTCGGAAAACTCAGCCAGGTCACTCTGGCCTCCCACCAGGCCAGGTGTGACGAAACTGGCGAGTCTCCATTTTTCTAAAAATCGCAGGATTTAGCAAAGAAAATTCGGAAGGGATGTCCATTTTGATGGGGCTTCGCCATAGGATTTACCAAGATACTATGGGAATTACAGGGATTTTTGACGATTTTTGCCATGTTCTACTATGATTTACCCTAAAGCATGGATTTTTTTTGGGGGGCTGCCTGCCAGGCATGGGTGGGCGAGATCCTGGCAGCCTTGAAGGCGGAAGGTGAAGAGATCCACGTGCCTCAGGACCTGATTACACAGAATTTTAGCTGGTCCCAAGCGATAAGATAATCATATAATATCATATATTATCACTTGATCATTTTATCTTTATATGGTAAAATTTGGTATATATTATATTGTCGATATATGATATTTCAATTATAATATATATATATATATATATATTGTATATATATTATAGATTTTCCTTTATAGATATTTATATGGTAATCATGATGATCTTTACTTTGATGGATGATAACTAGTGACAATCCCCGCATTTTTTGAAGTAACATGTTCGGTAACACTTGATTTGGATGGGTGATAATCCCCAACATTTTCACCGAAACATATGATACAATAAAAATTGCTTAGATGTTTACCACGGATCTTTTACTGCACCGTTGCGTCACATGAGTAACCCCTCCAAAAAGTTAACCGTTAGAACACCATGATGGAGTTTGGGCCACTATTTTGAGCAACGTCGTTGAAAAAAACAGGTGCTATCTTTTTAAGGGGCTTGCGAAAAATGATGATTTTTCTCCAGTCGGATCAAGTTTCTGGGTGATGAACATCATGAACATCATGAACATCCCTGATTTTTATGGATCATATGGATCCAAAATCATGGTGTTGTAGCTTTTGAATCATCCTCGTATGCTCCAATATGCGGATCATTCTCCTGTCCGAATTGTCTCCGAAAATAAAATTCAGAGAAGTTGAAGAACATTTTTCCAGTGTTTTTTTTTCCCTTGTATTTGGAAAGTCTAGTACTTCTGTGTTCGGCAGAGCTATCTGCACCAGCCTGTGCTTTCCTTTAAGAGGCATGGAACTGTTGGTGGCTCTGCTGAATGGTTTGTTAAAATAAACTCTTGCCCTTTTCGAATGAAACATGGCAATGGCGGCAATGGGAAATCCCCAAAATGGAGGTCCCGATGGTGGCAAAGTCATAGGTCATGTATACACAATGTTGCCAGAGTGGAACATGGTACCGATTGCCATTCTTCAGTTTTTCAACTCCATGTTCAAGAAAGGTCTCCAATTTCATGCCTGTTCACTATGTGTTTTTGCAGTTTTAGTGGGCAAGACTTGGCAAGACAATTGGGGAAGCATCCATTCGTTGAATTCGCTGATTTTTTCCTCCAGGACTTTGCAGAGTCCCAAATTGAGTCTGCCAGGAGCGTTTGGACGAAGACAGGGTATGCAATTGTTCTAGAAAGGACTTGGAAATACTTGAAAGATGAAATGGCAACCATAGAATACTAGAAAGAGTAGATTGGTATGATGATCAATGAGTACTTTGTGTCCGGTTTGCAAATTGTTGAATCACATGCCTTCCCAGGATGAGTGGAATTCCCAGAACTGAATATCCACGGTGGCAGTTTTGGACATTGCTTGACTCGGAAAGGCTGCTGTTCCTGGCTTGCGGATTGGAAGACGAAGGCGACACCTTCAGGCGAGTCACACAAATTATCATTGGGATGCATCGTTCAGAGCCATGGTACCATGGTACCATGGTAAGACATGGTGGATGCCCCAAAAAACACGGTTGCTGTGTGCTGTGCAAGACCAGGTTGCCTGCGGAGGGTCAAGAAGTGCCACTGGCTACAGCGTTTCTGGCAGAATATGCTGCTCAATTAGCCTGCAGCCCAGTTCCAAACTACGACCAGTTGTGCGCCATTTGGTGGCCAGTTCGTTAGCGAAGTTGGTTTATAACTCGAATAACTTGGGTTTATGGTTAATATATCTATATATTTTCTATAGGTTTCCAATATGGTTTATAAACATTTATAAACTAGCATATAACTGGGGCTGCACCACCTTTTTAGGGGGTGATGCTGGGGTTGATGTCTTTTTGGAACCGCCATGCCGGAATTGAACGACGGCTTGGGTTGTCGCTGATCGGCTTGAAGAATTGGATGAGTTGACTTATCTGAAGCCAAGCTGCATTCTGAAGGACTCTTGGCTCAGAATTGGGCGCACGTGATGCTTATGAAATAGCTGACAGCTATACTATTGAATAGCACGCTGATAAAAATCAGCATTGCTGGCAAGCCAAAAAAAAGCAGTTGGTCGTTTGGGATGTCAGATATTTGGATAGCACCGACCAGGAAAATTGGACAAAACAAGTCCGATCTCCCCAACATCATCTTTTTGTGGCGATCGGATCCCGCAAGGATTTTCCACAGTGCTGTTGCAGAAAATTTCATATTTGGCGTTTAACGGGTCCAACATGGTTTTATAGTGATCCCCCAATCTTCGATAAATTTCGATAGATTTTAGTGCTACAACCGAAATTGAAGGTCCTCATGGGCCCGTGAATAGCGCCCTAGAACTGATGGGCTCTCGTCGAATTGGCAGGCAGACTTGTTGATGCCCCCCATTTGTTGACCCTTTTTTAGTGTGTTCCATACCCCCGAAATTGAGCCGAGTTTACTGCTAGAAACCCACCCAAATCTTTCAAACAAGGGGGGCGAACAGAGACATACAAAGACCATGAGCTATCTTCATGTGGAACACATATGGGGCAAAAGATGAAGCTTCACGAAAGTCACGAAAGCCTGCAGGTTTTTTCTCAGCGGAGTGTGTCTCCTAGCCCGGAGGCCCTGGTCATAGGCTGTTCACCCTGGGCCTTGAGCCAGAACCCATTCAGAAACAGAAACAACATCTACCTTCGGGTGTTTTGCAGTAACATAGCTATTGAAAATGGAGGAAACATGGTCCGTTGATTTGTGGTTGGTTTATCATGATTTACCTCTCAAAATGGTGATTTTCCATAGTTAACCAACCATGATTTACCATGATTTTCCATAGTGGTAGCTATGTTAGTTGACCAGAGACCAGAGGGTAACCAGAATGATCGCCGATGAGGCTGTGCATATCTCACCCTGCTGGCTTTTCCCTCGGCGCAATGTCTTGTCGGAACCTGAGATTTGTCGATCATAAAAAACCACGTAGGTGATAACTGTAACTATAACACCATTCGCACCCATAAAAACTGCAAGTTGCGGGGTTCGTGTAAAGTAGCAAAATTTGATGAGCACTTGAAGGGAGGAACAGGTTCCTTTTGCCGCAATGACCATGTTCGGATTTACTGTAAGATCCAAAAAAATGTGCTGTGTTCCTACTGGCTCTAGCCTCCAAGTCTATGAAAGCCATGGCGGCATGGACATCTAGTGGGGATGGATCAAGATACTTATGATACTTATGATGTTTTTCACACAATTTGAAGGGCGAGCTATTTTTTTATCGGGCCGATTCACCGTGGCTTTTCACATGTCAATTGAGATGTCAATTGACATTTGAGATGTCAATTGACCCCATAGCCATCATAGTCCCTATCAAGAAACAGCGAAAAACCACGTCATCTCAGATGGGTAGATTCGGGATGATTCGGGTAGATGGGTGTATGTCGCCTGTGATGGCTTCAGGCTACCACTTCTGGCTGCCCCTTGGCCCAGCCATGCTGAGGCGAGATCTATTTCAACGATCTGAAACCAGCTGGTGACCACCTGCCAAAGGGCTGTTTTGTGATAATATACCTGTAAACCTGGGTAACTATCGTATGAAAATCTATGAAACGGGCTGGATATCAATGGATGATGATGGGGTAGGTATGGCTAGGTCATCCAGGTTTCTTCCTTTGGAAATCCCAATTCTTTGGTCTGATTCTACTGGTTGTAGCATCCCTGGCATCGGATCGTTGACCAGGTGAGACCTGATGGCTTCAGCTACGAAACTCTGGTTCCGGGCAGCACCGGAACGGAGCTGCGGGACGGCCCGCCCAAGAAATATGCCAAGATTTGGTTGAAGTCCGGGGCTCCCAGGTGGATCTCAGGGCCATTTGAGGGATTTTGAGGGTATTGATCTGGATTTTTTAGCTGGCTTCATGGGATGCTGCTATTGTTGCTATACCTGAAAACCAGCCGCTGTTTTTGCAAGTCTGGTTTCGCTCAATTTATTTTCTAAAGCAATTTCCAGCATCACCCCTGGGATATTCCAGCCTGGTCATAGCCATGGTTTCAGCTGGGATAGGATCATCAGTCCAGCCTGGAAGCTACTGAGGTTTGTGGGACATCTCAACAACTTTGAGGGTCCAGTCTTCGACTCCTCCAGTCTAAGAGGTGCCCGACGTCCTGCCAAGAAGGAGATGCTGGAGCTGACGATTCCCGGATATTCCCGGATGGGATGCTGGGAAAACTTCTTGGTTGAACCCCCAATCACATCCCAAATTTATCAAATCCGAAATTTGGGTTTTTCAGTAGAAAAACTATGAAAAACTCGAATGTCTGTATTTGTAGGATTGAGAAGCCCGTAGGCCGTAGGTGATTTTTTTTGGAGACCTTCACCTGTCTCAGCCGGGCTTCCGCAACGCGGAGGATTACGTGGAAATTACGGTGGACCTGGACGACAGTTTTGGTCCTGCTATGTGGGAGGCTGGGATCTCTTGCAGAACACATCAAACATGCAAGTCATTCACACCATAAAAACATCGGAAAATCAATTGAAAATCATGAGAAACTATGGGAAATCCCCTTAGGAAGTGGAGGTTTTCCTGTATCTGGGGGAAAATTCAACAAAAACCACCTGCCCACAGCGTGGGAGGCAGTGCATCGCATGAAGGTAGGAGAGAAGGCCTTTTTTGCACCAGCTGGGCGGGTTGGGTAAATCACCATGAACACAGAATTGATTCATATTGTTCCAATGATTTTCACTGGTTTTCACTGGTTTTGGGGTGCAAATACAATGCAAATCCCAACTTCTGGTTGACATGGCCATTTGTTGTGTAGATCATGCAACATGGGTGACCCATGCTCTGACAGGGGAGGTTTGTGCAGCCCCCCAACTTGAGTTTCGGTGAAGGGCAGATGGCCATAGAAGGACTGTGGGCTGGGATGAATGTGGTGAGTGAAGGTGGCAAAATGACATCCACCAAAACATTCACAGATACTGTACCTACGTATACCTTGTTTCAAGAAGTACCATGGAAGTGGTTTATAAGAAGTATAAGAACATATTCTGAGCACTCTCAGGTGCATATTCAGAGCACTATCAGGAAAATAACAGGAAAAGGAATGGGTACAAAATCTTGCAACATACATTGCAACATACATTGCAAACATTGCAACTCTCATGTCAAGTTCATGCGACATGGATTTGTCCAGCTCCAGGAGATGAAGATGCGGAGGTGAAAGTGATTCCAGCGGGATCCACGCTGTTCTACGAAGTCGAGTTGGTCAGAATCATCCGGCCCTAGGAAAAAAAAGGGTCTCACTGCGCTTTTTCTTGGCGAAAGCTTTGGAAAGTAGCAAGAACGGGGGTGGCTCTTAAAAAAAAATCATGGAATGGTTTTAAGAACCAAATCAAGTCAGATGTTAATAATAGTTCATATATGAAATTTCAGCTTATACTGTCATATATGGGAATTATTGTTGTCAATAATAGTTCATATATGAGAAAAAAAAACAACTTCCCAGAAATTTCCATCAGCTTTGAGGTCCACTTTTGGGGGCACAGCCCTTCGATCTTGAGCCCCAAGAAGTGAGGCCAAAGAAGGCACTCCGCAGTCCAGACCCGAGGAAGGCGGGGTGGTTTTTTGGTGGTTGAAAACAACCAATTCGTGGCCGAAAAACCGTTGGGATCTTACGGAGAACATGTTTTGACATTCCTGGTTGGTGCTTTGGAACATTTTGGAACCACGGAATTTTATGACATGACTTTCCCATCATATTGGGAATGAAAAATCATCGCTGACTCACTCACTCCATCATTTTTCAGAGGGTTCAACCACCATATACGCCGTAGACCAGAGACTCTGAGATGTTGGCTGAATGACTGGAGAGTTGAATGACTGAGATCATATCAACCAGCAATGGGCCAATGGGGGACCATCATCAATAGTAGTGCTGTCTTTTGGGATGGTGCGCAAGCGTGCCAACTCACCGTGAAATTTAGACCACACCAGTTTTTATGTGGGTAAAACACCATATATAATAAGCATTAATAAACCATCCCCCAGTCATCACCATTTTTATAGGTGGTAAATATAAACCATTCCCAATCATGGGTGGTAAAAATGACATTGTTACCCACATTACTTGGGGTTTCAGATTTCTGTTTGAAACATGTGGTGTTTTTCTATCATGACCATGATGAATCATCAACCCACTGCAGGCCTGGAAGAAGTTCCAGCAGATGCCAAGGACTGGAGGTTTCCAAAATTATCCAAATCCGATAAAACATTATTTCAATCCCATAAAAGAAATTGTCTAAAGGTCTAAGTGTTTGGAGTTGTTAGGGTTTATAGGAGTTTTCCCAAATTTGATTGTAGAATTGTTGGGAAAAAAAGAAGAACACTGGTTCAAGAAAACCGTTTTCCCTATGAACGATGTCATCCCACTCCCGCGCGGCTTGGACGCTGGAGGATGTCAACATTTCATGGCGGAGCGAAGCTTTGGCGGAGATGCTGTCAAAGACATGGCAGGAGCGCGGGGGGATAGCAGCAACTTGAATCAAGTGATATCAAGTGACACAAGTGGTTCTTTCAAAAAGCTCAAAATGCTCAAAGTTCCATAATGTTCCACCCTGTTCAGGGCCCCAGCTGATTCCAAGCCGTGGTTCTTTCCAGCCACTCAGGAGGAGGAAGCCCGAAAAGCTCATCCTAGAGCAGGGTCTCGGTTGACGCGAGAGATGATGCTCCAATTGGGAGCAGCTGATCTGGAAAGGGTTACTGGTGGAGGTGGATGAAGCTGGCTTTTTTAAGGCTACTCCAACCTCTGACAGGTGAATCATATCCACAAAAACCCTGGATTTTTGTGATTTTACGAATTGATTGATATGTGCGTTTTGCCTAAATAGATACCCTTGTATTTGGGGTAATGGGAGCGACTCTGACATTGCCACCTCAGTTATGGCAACTTTGGGGAAGATGGGACCTATTTTATCCATTTTTAATCCTATTCTCAGACAAACCCGCGCCAAGGTCATCACAGGGGCAATCTACTTATATACCCTATATATACCTTACTGTATATAGCCCATAAAAAAGGAATCCCTAATTAATGATGATGGGATGACCATGAAAATAGAATTTCTATAGCATGTTTTCTGGAGATCAATGGCTGCTTTGGGAAGAATCCCTCAAATCTATTGAACCAACAAATTCAACCAAATTCAACAAATATGGGGATTTGAGGAACAAACAATGGTCAACAGGGTGACTGCATTGCGAGATTCATTGGCTCACCACCGCAACATGGGAATGCGCGGTTGAACGCGTCATGTTTGATCATTTTCGTGGTACCAATTTGTTTCGGGGATGTGTCAGAGTCGTTACTGCTTCATGAACCAGCAAAGGATTGTGAGGGTTCAATCCCTGATTTGCTGTAGCGCTTGAAGTGGTGCTTGAAGATCTGCAGTTTGTTTTTTGCAGATGAATAGCAAGGGTGCATTTTACAAGAGAAGCTTCCAGCCGACTGATTTGGCAAGCAAGTCATGATGAATCACCATAGCGATGTTTATTTCTCACAGCTATGGAACATCACCCATTTCAATCTGGTTATGACTAACATAGCCATGGAAAATCCACCCATTTTTAATAGGTAAACCCAGGTAAACCATCTATTTCTATGTGCAATTTTCCATAGCCGATGTCAAATTCCCATTGGGAGAAGGCAGTCGATGAATTCTCCCTCGCGCGAGCCTCGAAGGGTTGCCTGGTTGCCTAGGCCGCATTTGAACGGCAACCATTTGGCAGCGATTCTTGTGCCATCCACAGTCCGAGACCCAGCCTGGTCATGACCAAAGAAAAACATGTATGGAGATGCACTTTATTTATAAATCACTATTTGGATCAAGAAGGGAATATTTCAATATATTTCATGGATCCAAAATGATCCAAATCATTGTAAATCCATTCTGATTGGATTTTATTTGGATTGTAAACCATGGATTTACTAATAGATTGAAATAAATCCAGTCTAACAACGGAATATTCCATGTAATTTCTTTAATACATTGGGCATCGGCGCCTGAATTTCAGACAGTGGTTATGCAAATGGTGATTGATAACCAACATACCTAGCTATGCCTATCATTTGGTGACAAAACTCAAGTATGAAACACGGTCGAAACGCATTTTATCATATTTTACAATATTTTTTTTATAATATGTTATAATTTTGTAATATTTTATATTGATATATGGTATCCCCATGATATCCAGTGGTATCCCATGATGATTTTCATGTCCCAGCTATACCAACGGTAGCTACTGGGAGGACCATCCCTTGGCTCGAAACATGTGTAGCTGGTGGGCTGACTCACCCAGTTCCAAGTGAAGTAGGATGATCCAAACCAAGTAAACCATGGTCTTTCATTGTCCCACTATTGTCCCACTATTATCCCATTGTATGCTCCTTATATATAATATATATATAATTTTTAAAGATATATATATATATATCATATTAATTATATATATATCATATTAATTATATATATATCATATTAATTATATATATATAATATCCAGGGGCTGACCTTCTGATCGCAGGTCTCAACAACTTGCTGCAGCCAAAGCGGAGCTCAGAAGAAGCCGCTGCCAAGTTGCAAGAGGCTTTGCAGGCGGCTGCCAAGGCGGGAGAACAACCCCCTGGGGGGATCAAAGAATTCATGAGGGGAACATGGGGAAACTATGTGCAAACCAGAGGTGAAAGAAAGACACATGTGCGCATGTTCGCAAATGTCATGGACAAGTTGAGGATAATCGGAGAGTTGAGGAGTTCAAACTGTGACTGCGATTGGTTACTCCATGTTACTCCTGTACACCAATCGCATGCAACCTGTACTCCAGTGGTTTTCAAGTTCCTGAGGCAGTTGACCAACAGATTATCCTTTTCAGTGCCAGGATGAACAAAATGAGGAGAAGGAGACTGGAATTTCGACTGGCATGGCTTACAGTCATTGGTGGGATATGAAAAAATGGATGTTTCAATGGTCTATTTAGTGTATTTAGTCTGCTGGGGATCACTATGGATCACTGATCATGACCTAGATCATCTCCAAATCCCATGATTTCTGGTGGTTCACGTTCCGTCTCTTGTCACTGCAATTCCAACAGACCTGTTGCTTCAAGAGCCATTTGAATGGTTTTGAAAATATCCCCATGAATGTGTATACATACCTTGCATAGCTAGAATATCCTATGATATCCTAGATGATATCCTAGATGTCCATGGAGGGAACTGATGTGTACTTCAGGAGTCGTGGGTTTCAACCACTGGAGTGGTGGGTCCTTTTTCCATGGCTACCCTTCGTGCGGCTGAAAGCGAGTCGCGGGAAGAGGTGACGTGGCTGTGGAAGTTTCACTACAACGATGAAGAATTCAGCATTTATTTGGGTATGGATCAATGCCTATTAATACCATTTTTAGGGGGATGAACATCCATTTACCAGCTATTTTGATGTTCACCAGGGGTACAAGGTTTTGACACACTGCCATTTGTTGTTCAAAGATCCAGGCAGGATGTCATGATGAGTTATCCGATAAATCCTTTTTTTTGGGGGGCTTTTTATTATTTTTATTGGCTTTCTGATGGAATGTGATTCTTTGATGGAATGATATCCAACTCGATACTTCACGTCGACCATATGTCGACCTTGAAGATGCATCAGTGAAGCAATTTCCAAGCCCACGAGACCTCGTGGCCAATGTGCCCAATGGGTGGTTGATGAGGGGTAACCGGGTAAGTGTTTGTTGTAACCTGTTGGTCACCACCTCCCAGTGGCTTTGATGGCTTCGTCAAGCTCCAGGGATTTTTTTCATGGATCCATGGCTTTGTCTGAAAATCTTGGGAACACCCTTTAAGGTTTATCAATGGTTATCATATGTGGCTTTTCCAAAATTCCAAAATGGCCAATTTGTTTTTTCCCGGTATACCCAAAACTTTCCCCCATTTTGAAGGTAGGTAAACCGCCAGAGTATCTGCCGATCATCATGCCAGCCAGCCGCGTCAGGAAATGGCGTGTCGGGGCTTCGTCCCGCCCAAGGTGACGCAGCTGTCACTTCTACGTGCAGATAGTGGTCTCAGCTGGAAGGGAGCGGAGCAACTCGGCGCAGATCACCGTGGAGCTATAAAAGTCGAGGATTTCCATAGTCATGGGGGTACCCCCAGTTCTCATCCATTGATGGATTTTCATGGATTTTCCCTTTCTTTAGCTATCTAACCATTGGGGTACCCCCATTTATGGAAAGCCAAACATATTTGCTCATCAGTTTGGGTTGTAGAGTACCAAGATTATACATGCAAAACATAGTTTGCAAGCTTTCACTTTGTAAACACTTGGGTTATTTTTTAGGGCAGTCTTAGATGAAGCACGTGAAGAAACTTCCGGACCAACAAAAATCACTTCGCTCCAGGCAGCGCACTGGGATGTTCGACGTGGAAGCGGTGAAGTTGGCAGCCAGATCAAATGGATATGAGGATGGGACTTGCGAACAAAAAAACATCGCTGATCACGGTTCAAAAGCTTCAAAACAAAGACCCAAGATGAGTTTTCTTCAACATCACGAGAAATCACGAGAAATCCTTCTTTTGGATGTGTGTCATGCGTCTTGATGTTTGTCCAGAGGTCCATATTGTGGCGCTACTCAACCACGCCATGTTGGACGGTATCAGCCATTTGCAGCTGTTCAGATGTTGCCACGCAGGTCATTGATGTGGAGCCCAAACCCTTGTGGCAGGAGTCAGAGGTGCGGCATGGCAGCAAAGATACGCATGGAAGCCTCCACAATTCTCATCATCAACTTTTTTCAATGAAACTGGATTGACCGGTGGGTTATGTAAGTCGGTTTATTTTTGTTACCACACATTGGAAAAATAGATAAAAATAGTAGCTCTTTTCAGTATTTGTTTTGGCTGGGTATCGCCATGAAAAGCCTCATTTCTTGGGTCGGATGAAAAATTCGCCAGGTGTCTTCCTACTTGTCAGCTGCGAAAGATCTGAAAGAGCGATGGTTTCGTGGCTTTTTGGTCTATGAGCGCATCCCTGGAAGTTGCTTGGACGAAAAAAATCGTGGCGTCGTTGTATGTCTAAGGGGCCCAGTGAGACGTTTGAAAGACTCGGTTTTTTCTGGATTTTGAATATTTGAATATCTGCAGCTCTTTTTCAGATTGACTTTCCAGCTCAACTTAAATTCAACAAGCCCAGCCAAAAAAACAATAATTAATTACATCAAGTCATCATCAAAGCAGGATTTTTTCCTCCAGGTTTTTTCCTCCAGTTTTTTTTCCTCCTCAGGAGCGATGCATTACTATTCCATCCTCTACTGGCCATCTGAGCCATCTGAGACCGAGACCAGCGAGTCCTGGATGATTTTGGACTCTTTGGATCGAGATGACTCTCCCAGGAATCGCCTCTTGACGACTGAGGATGTCATCAGTCTCCATGATCAGATGCTCGGTGGTCAGGGAACAGGGTCACTAAAAATGGCTGATTTTCCAGTACCCTCTGGTTATGTGAAAATAGCTATTGAAAATGACCATTTATAGTGGATTTTCCCATTCATCATGGTGATTTTCCATAGCTATGCTAAATTACCAGAGGGTAATCTTTGAGGGTTAAAACAACTTACCCTCTGGTAAACATACAAAAAACTATATGGAAAATCCACCCATTTTTTAAGTTACGTAAACCCAGGTAAACCATCTATTTCTATCTATGGGCCATGGCTTCCAGTTCGCAAACTGTTGGTACATCACCAGAGGGTAACTCTCCGGAGAGTCATTCTGGTGACTGGAACAATGGCGAAGGGTACAGGTGCTTTTTCATTGCTTCTTCGTGTGCAAAAACAACATACATCAACATACCAATCTCACAAAAGCTTCCAATTCTAGGCCCTACTAGGAACAATATGGGTATGGATCAATACCTATTAATACCATTTTTAGGGGGATGAACATCCATTTACCAGCTATTTTGATGTGAACTACAGGGGTATAAGGTTTTGACACACTGCCCTATGTGTGTTTTTTTTTTTGATCAGTGCTTTGTTTCGAGGAACGGCGAGTTCTTCAGATCCTGGCTGTTGCGGTGGTATCCTGTGGTGGACAGACATGCAGCAATCGAGAGCCTCCAGGCTGCGGTTTCCAGAGGCATGACCCAGGCCGGCTGAGTTGAAAAAGCTGAGATAAACTGAGGTGTAGAAAACAGAAACTCACTGTAGCTGACCAACAAAATCTATAAGAAATGTGGGATATCATGGGATATCCAAAAAACATGGAACCATATCATATAATAACCCAGATGCTCCATGTATAATATATTTACCTACAAAACTGGCTCGTTTATGGGGTAAATGTTGGTAAATATTCCATAATTTCCATACATGGAGCATAGAGCATATGGGTAACAATAACAATAATACCATCATATAGTTATCGCAGAAACCGGTGGATCAATTGTTGTTGAGTTTGCTGGCTCGACCAGGCTACCACAGAGGATGACAGGCGACCTGCCGAAGCCAACCTTTGGAGTCTGAGTTATTAAAGAAAGTGAACTCGGCAAAACAATCTGAGAGACATCTGAAGTAAGTAATTCTGAGATATTCTGATTCATCAGCTTTAGATTCTACAGCTGAAACTATCTGAAACTGAAACTCATCAGTTTTTTTTTGGTGGCTATGACCGCACGATGACAAACATGCCCTATAGTGATTATTTATATGCCTGAGGATTGTACCATCGAAATTCAAAGTTTCGCCACGGTGGATGACGAATCTCTCATTCAATTCAAAGCCCAACTTAGTCTTATAGTATATTATAGTATATTTGTTAGTATTATAGTATATATTATACTTACTGTATATTATAGTATATTATAGTTTAACTTATAACTGAGTTACTGAAGTTAGAATTTCCATTTTACAATCCCCAAATTTTGATGTGCTGAAATCTCCATCTCCCAGCGCTTCTGCCAGTTCTCCCTTGAGCGAAGTCCACGCAGAAACCGAGCTGGATGCATGCCGTTGGAACGTGGCGCTGGCTGCGAGGCGCTTGCTGGAAGCCTCCAGGTGCCAGCCATGGCTGATCCAATGGTTCGGGCATTGCTCATGTGGGTTGGTCTGAAAATGTTGCGCAAAACCCTCAAATTTCTTGGTTAATCATGGTTAATCATCATTTTCCACCATTGAAATAACAATTTTGGGGGTATACTGCATTTCAGACACACCCATGAAAGGAATTGCCACCTTTTTGGGGTGTTGGGGTATGGGTTTCAATACCATTCATGTTGATTATTGGGTGTGTCATGGTTTACACACTGTAAATGGGTAATGGTCGGGTGAAAATGCTGATAAAATGAGGGAACATATACCCAACAGGATAGATGGATATGAACCACAAAGACCTCACGGAATATGGTGAAAGTTATACTTTGGTAATTTAACGTAGCGATTGAAAATGGCCCAGTCGAAATAGTTGATTTACCCATTAAACATGGTGATTTTCCACAGTTTTTTGTATGTTTACCAGAGGGTATACTTTGGTCAGATGATTGGTGTCAGACTCTGGCTTCGAGAAACCCGGCGTCGTTGAGAGCTGTGAATTCGGGACACACCCGTCGAAGTCGTGACAAGTCCAACGGTAGATGTGACATCTCCTAGTATCCGGTGGTATATAATATGATAATGTGGGGACCCTCTGCTTATTTAACATAGCCATGGAAAATGGCCCATTTATAGATGGTTTATTTACCTGGGTTTACCTATTAAAAATGGTGATTTTCCATGGCTATGTTAAATAACTATAAACCATTACCATTCCCAGTCATGGGTGGTAAAAATAACATTGTTTTACCCACATTAATGGGATTTAACCAACAACCATGGGAATTGGTCATGGGTTTATAATGATTTCATGTTTTACCCACATTACTCATGATACCCAAATCATCCTTGATCCCTAGTGCCAAGTCCTAGCGGCCCTAGCGGCCCTAGCGGCCCACGCTAGCGTCAGGCACGTCGGTCATGAGCTGCAAGTCCTTCAGTTGGTGGTCAGCGAAGAAGAGGTTCGGCACCACAAAAACCGCAGCTTGAGGAGGTTGCAAAAAGTGTCGCAGTGTAGCTTTTCCGTAGATTCTTTGATATTACAATTATTGTTTGGGGTGCCCAAATTCTAGAGAGTTTTTTTTTTTCTGAGACAAGTGACCAGGTCCAAATTTAGGGATGTCTTCATGTTTTTTCTCCGCTAGGCTCGAGCCTCGCTAGAAGCCACGGAGTGGAACTTTGCTGAAGCAGTTCAACATCAATCGCAACGCTTGCTGAACCATGCCAAGGCATTCTGTGCATTTTCGTGGATCGATAATTTGGGTTGGCTGAAACCAGTGAAACCAGTTTTTTGTTGGCAGAAAGACTAAAGTTTGAAGCCAGATCATTTAGAGTATCTGCTATCATTGATGTGACTCTTGGAAACAAAGATGGTGGTGAATGATTTCCACCTTTTTTTCAGGAAGATCAGCTGATCAGCTGGTGGGTCCACTGGGTCGACGCTTTTCTATTCACGGCTCAGCCGTTGCAGGCTTCCTCGGAAGAGCCTGATACCCAGAGACATCAGATGACATCAAAATTGGCTCCAAAGGAAATCAGTAGAATTTCTCCAAGCTGCACCCACCATGGACATGCATGGACCGGAACCATGGCAAACAAAGTGGGAAGCTCTGGCTTTGCACACGTTGATTTTGCCACTTGAGGTCTTGTTTCACTTGTTTCAGGTGGGGTAGTATTTGTTCTTTCCGCCGATTTCATTAGTGCCATGTGCGGTCGCAAAACTTTTAGTGCGATCGCAAAGGCCCAGCTTAGCAGCGGTTTCAGCCTACGCAGCGCTCTCCTTGCACCTCACTTAAGAGAGAGGTACGGTAGGACTGAGAAAAGACACGGAACTACCAAAGTTCAGGAACCACATTGACCGGTCTTTCCAAAATTTCTTCCGCATCTCATTTTTCAGAACATCTTAAGCAGATCTCAGGACGGACTGGGACAGTCGCCGCTCAGCAGAACTGCTGCTGCTGCAAGAAAGGGCACAGGTGGCAGTTGGTGGTGATATCTCGCTATCTGCGGCAGCAGCTGCATTGAAAGAGAGCAGTTCTGTTCATCAGTTGGGACCTCGGTGTTCTCACTGGGATTTGTGGATGGGTTGAAGAAGTTGAAGATATGAACCACTGCTGGAAACTGGGTTTAATGTGGGTAATTCATGGTAATTCAATGTCATTTTTACCACCCATGACTGGGAATGGTTTATACCATCTATAAAACTGGTGATGACTGGGGGATGGTGCACTGGCATTGGGAATTACCATCTGGTTATGACTAACATAGCCATAGAAAATCACCATTTTTAATAGGTAAACCCAGTTGTTCACCATCTATAAATAGGCCATTTTCCATGGCTGATCAGTGGAGATTTGACAAAGTCACCGGCAGTTCACTTCCGTTGAAATACATTGAATCCAGGGTATTTAAGCCCCCGTGAAATCTCATCTATCACTTATCCTATAGTTCTATATAATTCCTATATAATTTCTATATATGTATATATACAGTATATACATTTATATATGTATATTATATATATACATTATATCATCCAGCTCCATTCCGTCTCCATTCCGTCAGACTGCAGGGCGCTGCTGATCATCCAATTGATCCATGAAATCAACAAGGACCAGGTCGACCAGGACCAGCAGAGGGACCAGTTTTCGATCGATGAGGCTGGAAACCAATCCAGCGGATCCGAATCGATCCATTTTGCTGACTTGAAGTTGTGTTGATGATGCCAGATAACCATATGATAAAACAACACAATGATGCCAGATGGATAAAATTATCAACAGTTTTGTTATAAATGTTTATAAATAAGTTGTTTTCGGCATCAAATGATGCCAGATATTATAAGATGTATAACCCATATGCTCCATGGAATATTGAATATTTAGCAACATTTACCCCATAAATGAGCCAGTTTTGTAGGTAAATATACATAGAGCATCTGGGTAAGTGGTATGTCATTAGCCTTTGGTTTCAGAATCACTCTAAAATGGAGATGGATAAATTTTGATATTAAAATGATTAAAAACCTGCTATAATATCACTCTCTGAAGGGGATGAACATCCACAAAGCCCAGCTATTTCGATGTGAGGATCGCCACATGAACCATCTGGCAGGCCTTCGCCGCGAGGTTGCTGCGGCATGCTGATGGGGAAGTGAGTACAGCAAGGCCGCGCGTGGCGGCTCTTAGGGCACTAAGATTACCAAGCTCTTGGTGGTTTTTGCCAAAAACGGGCCTAGAAAAAACATGAACAAACCACCAGATGTGTTCAGAAATATTTTATGACTGATGGTAAAGTAGAATCTTAGAACTAATATTCTCTGGTATTTTAATAATTATATTTATATTGGATATAATATATATATATATCTGGTTGGTGGTTTGGAACATTTGTTATTTTCCATTTCATACATGGGATAGTCCTTCCCATTGACGAACTCCATGATTTTTCAGAGGGGTGGCTCAACCACCAACCAGAATAACTATAATCAATAATCATCCCATAATCATTGGATATATATATATATAATATGTTAATTGATCTCTGATAAAATCATCACAGAATTTCAGATGCCCCACAACGGTCAAATCCTGAGGCAGATGGCCCAAGTCCTTCGCCAATTCCCGAGTGTGCCATTGGCCATCTGTGCCGAGGTGCGCGGTGAACATCGGTGAACATCGGTGAACTCTCGGAAAATGTCATGGAAAACGATGGAAAATCATGGAAAACTTCGGTTTGATCATCACTTTCCTCATTTCTTTGGCTATTTTGAAGTAATTCTCCTGGTATATGCAGCATTTCTGGACCTTCACAGATAAAGAACTGCGGTTCAGGGACTATTTCAGCATCAGCTCTGTGGAAGGCCTTGAGAAGGGGTGAATCAGCAGCTGCTGCGTGCATGCTGCTGAAGGACTTTGAGGTGTGGTGAAACCAGACACCGGTGCAAACGTTGCAGAGAAGACTGGCTGTGAATTCATTGACTCTAAGGTATATGACTTAGTCGATTTAGTGCTTGGGTAGATTTTTTTATCAAAGAAAATCTGCACTCTTCACTGATGAATCTGGCCAGTGGTGCTTGGTAGAGCCAAAGTCAGTTCCGTGACAGGATCAGGTGTGCAGTTTGGTTTCCTCCTTGGCTACTCGAGTTTCCAGCACCAAAGGCACCTAAACAATGGGGTGCCACTGGTTAGGGGTTGTATCTTGGGCGATGTCAAGTGATGAATATCCGAAAAAAATTGCCCCCAATTCCTTAATGGAAAGCTATTGGTTTAGAGGATTTAGAGGCCCTTTGAGGCCCTTTGAGGCAATTGTGCAAGAGCTGCATATGTTTGAAGTTCTTCTCCTTGCTGATCCTATAGGACCATTCGGACTGGACAGGCAAAGAATCCGCATCCATTTTGACGACAGCAGAGTGTCAGGAGATCTCCAGGCTGCAGAGCTGCATTTCTGCGATGAAAAATGATTCGAAATCGCTTGGTTTGGAGAAAGTTTATACCCTGAAATCCATTGGTATCCATTGGTTTATCGTGGTTTATCCTCGTTTTATGAACAATTGGTCATTTTTGCGGCTACACCCTATAGGGCCTCGGTCACACCCTGCAGGTTGGCCTTGGAATCTGCAAGCTGGAACCCTGACGTAGCCTTTACGCTTGCGGAGAGCCATGCGTTGTCGTTGATTCAGGTCCAGTCACCAGACCTTTGAGATGTTTACTCCATCATTTGAATTGTTTAAGTCATGTTGATATATATATATATGATTATATATTATATATATATGATTATATATATATATGAGTATACTCATTCTGGCTTCTTACTCCAACAAAAACTGATATAGATGAGATATAATGATATATATATATATTTTAGCCAACTCATGAGTGTCTGCAGTATTTGAGTTCTCCGACACCCCAGGTGCGACGGGAAATTGCTCTATTGCTCCAAGCTGGTCGGAGCCAAGCTGTGGCAACTCTGCAATCTGAGGCCCGCGTTGGTTTGATAGATTGGTTTTAAAAAAACTGTTTGAGTTGGAAAGATAGCCAAGTTGGTTTATAACATTCATATACATTCATATACACTAATTATAACTAGGTGAATTCTTTATAGTTTATGGATGTTTCTGGTAGATATACCTATAGTTTTCATGGCTTTGTTTTTAGCAACAAACTTTTTCCTGGTGGTCCTCACCTTGGAGGGAGGCTGTCAATGGGTGAGAACTGATGAGTTTCCAGATGTCCACCGTCATTTTGAGTCACTGATTACCCTCTGGTAAATTAACAGTTGGACCCTGAATCCATAGCCTAGTTTTAATGGAAACTAATCTTCCAACCCCGATGACTGCCAGGGTCTATGTTAATTTACCAGAGGGTAACCGATTTACTATTTTGAACTTTGGGGAAATGATTTAAATGAACCATGGATTGTTGAAAATCTCTGGTTTTCGGTCTGCCAAGCGAAAATCTTGTGGATAACATTGGATAACTATTGTTGGACTCATCCCAGCTTCATTCTGTTGTGAAAATGGAGGATTTATCCATAGTTTTTCCCCAAAAAATAACCATCCAAATGATGAATAACCATAGAATAACCATAGAATAACCATCCAAATTATCCAAAAAATAACCATCCAAATTATCCCCAAAAATTCAGAAGGGACCTCCCTTCTGATTCTGTTCGGACAGGAGCCGGGGGAAGTCGCCACAGCGCTCTCTGCCCTGGATGCCATGAACGACCTTCAGAATCTGCCACCCTCAGTGCTTTTGGCGCAGCTTCAGGAGATGTTGGTTGAAAAAACCAGGGGAAGGATTACATGGGAAGGATTACATATTGAGATTCGTGGATTAAAAAAGGGGCAAAAAAAAAGAGAATTCCGAGAACTTTGGATCGCATTTGAGCCAGTTTTTCGTAACCATTTGGATCCATTCATGGTAAGTTGCTGAGCGAATAGAGTCATAGAGAGATAGGCTTTGGTGAATCCACTTGGATGATGCGATTTTGAGATACTGTCACACTTGCGTTTTTGTGTTTATATTGTTCCCATGCACATGGTAAACCCATGGTAAACCCATGGTAAACCCATGGTAAACCCATGGTAAACCCATGGTAAACCCAACAATCCCAGAGAAATGGTATGTTTACCATCCAAATTGGAGGTGATTTGTAGGTTTTTTTGTAGTTTTTCTTTGTAGGTTTCAGGCATTTCCAAGCCACGCAGGATTGCGATATGAATCCCTCGGCAGCTGCAAGACAACTGGTGGCTCAACAAACAGGAACTGGTGGCTACGAAGGCGAAGGCCGTCAATCCTATCCCAACAAAATCCGACCAATTCTTGGAAAAGAGTCATCTTTCCATATTTGTTTTCCATATTTTGATAATTATATTATTATTTCTATATAGAATGAGAATGATGTTTCCATATTTTGATATTATTTCTATATATATATATATATATGTATAATGATGTATATTATGATCTTCCAAGTTTTTCCATATGTTTTCCATATGTTTTCCATATGTTTCCCCCCAAAAAACCTGCAGATCTTCCAGGCAAGCCCCGTCCTGCGCCACCGCCACCACCGGTACCACCAGTGCCGGCACGACCGCGCCCGGCGGAGCGGATGTCGCGGCTGAGTCCGCGGAAGAAGAAGGATGGAACCGGAAGGAAAGGCAAAGATGCTCGGATTTTGCAGATGTTGTTTTTATTTAAGGTTCTTTTATTGGGAATATCAAAGGCATTTCTAGGAATCTATACCTGTTTTTTTGCTGTTTTTTTTGTTTACATTCTTTATTGGGAATCCATAAGGGGATTTGTAGGGAATCTAACGCTTTATTCTTTTTGCAGATCTTTTTTTGATTTTCCCAATGGGAAATCCGCTAGAACTTGGGAATCAGCAAAGCCAAGGATGGCAAAGACTGCGTGACCATGTGATGTTTGCAAAAAAAATGCCGATTTGGATGCTGCTTGCAATTTGCTGCAAGACTCAACGGAATGTCAGTTTGATGTGGTTGAGTTAGCCGGCTTTCTGCTGGCTGAATCTGCTGTGCATTGAGTATCGCATATATAAAACCACCATTTCATGGTTGTTTCCAGCTCAAAAATTCAGCATTTTTCGCCATGAAACGTCCTTGGGAATGTCACGTTTCGAGGGCCAAAGTTCCATTTTTCCTGGCATGGCTGGGGCTGGCGTTGCAGCCGCAGCTGTTTGCCATGCCTGGCATTCGGCTGGAAAGACGACGGGCTCTCAGTGCCGCTGTCAGCTTACTACCAGCACCTGCGGAAGTCATTCTTCGCACCACCAAAGAGACACCAGAACTGCCGCAAGTGCTGGCGGTTATGCGCCTTGTGTTTTGCGTTGCTTTTTTTTTTTGCTTGGAATCTCCCAAGAATTCTCAGATGTCCCCAGATGCCCCCAGATGCCCAACATGTGGAGCTTTCCTTAGAACTGAAAGAAACAGAGAGTTTCAGGCTTTGGATACAGCAGGGGTCAGATCCTACAGTTTTTTTCAGATTGGTGAAATCAGAACATCACATTGACCAAACTTGAGGTTGCTTCGAACCACCTATGACTCCGTAGAAAGCTGGGGTGTTTATTCCGACATGGCGGACTACCAGAAGAAGTTTGCGGTGCAACTCCGTGATGGGTTCGAAAGCTTTCGAGGTGGAGCTCGATTCGAAAGATTTCTCCCCAAGCTGCAGAAAGTGCCCCTGTTGAAAGTGCCCCTGGTATCAATGGCCCCAATTTTCAGTTGTGGTTTCAAGATGTTTTAAGGTGGGACCAACTTTGTTGGTTTCGTGTCACACCTTCCTATTCTTAGGATCCATATGTTTGAGCCATACCTGCAGGTCGCTATGAAAACTATGACCTCACGGATTTGTACAACACCTCCAAGTTGTTGGAAAGCCGCTCTGGAGGTGTGACTGCTTGACTCAGCTTGACTCAGCTTGACTGGTTGCTTCCAGCCATTTCCAGCCTGTTGGTATCCAGATAAGCCGGTGGAATTGTGGGGTTTCATTTTTTCTAACGGGTATCTTCAAGAGAAAAGCTGGACATGACCATTTTGTTGTTCTTTTGATGGTTCCCTGAAAGCCACTCAACAAGCCATCACTATTTCTCGGTACTACTATTACTATCTGGTTGGTGGTTTGGAAAATTGTGTATTTTCCCATATATTGGGAATAATCATCCCAACTGACGAACTCCATCATTTTTCAGAGGGGTAGATAAGTATACCACGAACCAGCTATGTTTGTATCAATAGTGAAACCACCATCTAGTTATTGGCTATCCTCATAGTAAATCCCCATGCCGATCTCTTTGATGGTTTTTCTGCTCCAATCGTTGCAGGTGGTATTATTATTAACAATCATTAACCATCATTAACCATCATTAACCATGGAAATCGTTGCAGGTGTCACGAATCGTTTCTACTTCAGTTTCCTGAACGACGCCCAGTGGCGTGTCATCGCTCGCGCCATCCGTCGGGGCCCTGACAGGCGCAGTCCACTGAAGGGATGAACGAAAGGCATCCATGTTATATAGTTATATGGATATGGGTCAATACCTATTAATACCATTTTTAGTGGGATGAACATCCATTTACCAGCTATTTTGATGTTCACCAGGGTACAAGGTTTTGACACACTGCCATATTACTATAATAAGTGGCTATGAGCCCCTGGTAAATTAACAGTTGGACCCTGAAAATCATTGAAAATCAGTAATTTTAATGGAAACTAGTCTTCCAACCCCGATAACTGCCAGGGTCTATGTTAATATACCAGAGGGTTATAGTTAATGTCAATCCCGGATTCATAAACTACGGTTTATTAATTAGGGGGGTACTCCTCCAATAGTCATAATCTAATACTTAAATGGTACCCCCCGAAATTAAACAGCCTAGGGGCTTATTAATCCAGGGTTGACATTATAATACTATAATAATTGGCTATTAATAATTGTGATTATTCCATGGAATATATTATATATTTTTTTTTGTAGCTATTATTACTATTAATAATTAACTATAATAGTTATATATTAATATAGTTAATTATAGTTATATTGTTTAATCCATTAATAACATTAACTATTAACTATTAACATTAACTATTAACATTAACTATTAACATTAACTATTAACATTAACTATTAACATTAACTATTAACATTAACTATTAACATTAACATTAACTATTAACATTAACTATTAACATTAACATTAACTATTAACATTAACTATTAACATTAACTATCAATAACTGTTATTATATAGAATCTCTTGTGATGGAATATAAAATGTATTGTATTCACCATGATACTTTGGAGGTGTTGTCCCCCTTTTTTTGGGGGGGGATGATCTTAAGATTCGATTGACTTTGTGAAGGTTTGGATCTCTGATGATTGAGCAAGGCCACTAGACGATTCAATGATTTTTTTGTTAGGGGAAATCAAGCACAAATTGTCAGTTTTCGTTTGTCACCCATGAGAAAAAACCAACCAATGCCTTGCTGTCAGGGAGCGTTTCTCACAACTGGTGGGTTCACGACTTTACCAGAGCATTCTTCGTGGCGAGGATCACTTGTTGACAACTGGAAGGTGTTGGTGGTTCAGAAACTCCTGAGAAGAGACAGCCTTACGAAAGTTGTGATGAGTTTCATTTGATTTAGTTGCCGGCAGTTGACATTGAAATCATTGGAAAGTATAGGTTCCAATTTCTCAACTGGGCCAAATCCCTCAGAATGATGGAAGTACCGCAACTTTGTTTTTCTGCTGTCTTCAGGACATAAAGAGCGATGTGGACATGCAAGGACAAGAGGTCAGAAACTCTGGTGATTCTTCGTTCATTGAAAATGTGGCAACCCAAATTGGGGGAATCATTTTTGTTGGGGAATCCAAATCCATTGAGAGTTCAGACACACTCGGAAAAATGAGAAAGAACCACGTGAAAAATGGTGCCTTCCAGTCATTTGCTATGCTAGTTGCAGCCAATTCTTCATCTTGCGAGGCAAACCTGCCATCCATTGGACGTTGGCCGCAGTTGGCAGTGTCCAAAGGTTCAGATCCAACAGTTCTGAGTAGTGGCACCAGGCTGGGATGCTGGGATTGGCTATGCGAACATGCTGAAAGATGCTGAAACAAAACGGTGAAACACGGTCAAGAAGTGGAACAGAGTGACAAATGAACGCCGAACCATGGTGAACTAATTGATGTTGAATAGGTGTGTCAAGTAGTGAAAAATACTACTTAAACTTAAACTTAAACGCCTTTTTGTTGCGGAGTAGCAACATGCCCCATGTTTGAGACCCTCCCACATCCCTACAGATAACACCTCTGTCTTTTTGGGGGTTCACTTCCAAAAAGGCGAAACATGAAAACGTTGGGCGTGGTATGACATTCTTTCTCTTTCAGAGTTCATGTGGAATTTTAGTTTCAAATATGATCGGCTGGCCATTTGGTGCGAGCAATGGTTAAGCTGCAACTTTCCGGTGATAGGCAACTGCTGAAGTACCTGAAAGACATCGGCTATTGCAAAGATTTTCAGGTCACAGACTTTGCATCCACAGGCGCAAGTTTTGACACTTTTTCACAGGCGAAGGGAAGATCTAAGACATTTTGTGAACTGATGTTTGTGAAGGCTCAGAATGCAGAGCTGGCAAGATTTCTCATTTCGAACATGTTGACTTTGGATGACATACATGGCAACATGTTGGGTGTATGTGTATATCTTAATATTGGGATATATTGGGCATCATGTTACATGATCGCAAAAAAGAAAAAACAGGTCACGGCATCATGTTTCCTACTGTTGATGGAAGAAATCCTGCACCACCTTGGATGGTTAAAACCCTATAAATAATGGAACAAACTACCTATCAACTGGTGCAGGATTTCTTCCATCCACAGTATCACTGCGTTTATGTTCCCACAGGCGATGCCGTGAAATTCGTGTCCTTCGTGTTCGATCCGGTGAACCTGGATGTTCCTTGGCCAATGGATAGCACATGCGCTGTTTTACAGCTATCGAGATGGGGAAATGTGGTATTTGTTGCTATAAGATTATCAAACCAATGTGGGTAAAACAATGTCATTTTTACCACTCATGACTGGGAATGGTTCATAACATCTAACTATCAAAATTCTGATGACTGGTGGATGGTGCACATGGCATTGGGAATTACCCACATTACCCTTCTTTGGGGCCTGCCTTGAGGCAACCGTCTCGTTGATGAGAAGCAACGGTGGTTTCGCCCCAAGATATGATCAGCGGATTCTCCAAGCGTGCCCTGAGCAGTCTGCCGAGCTTGTCCAAAGATGGGAGATAGCTCATTTTAGGGCTAATTGATCCGGAAATAAATAAAAATTGATCCGGAAATGGCTAGTGTATTTTTTTTTCATGGGGAAACTGATGATTCGTCATGATGATGAATCAATGGATTTTGAGGTTTTCCATGGTTTTCCCCAAGATGTTCAGATCCAGCTGACCCAGGTACTTTGCTGATTGCGGTTTCTCCTCAACCTTCGAAGATACTCTGGCAGAAAGCATCGAAGTCACCAGCACTTCCAGCAGGCAGGTGATAATCACCAAGTACGACTCCGCTGCCATGTCCCGATTTCGGTGCACCAAGTTGCATCGACAACGCCCGGCTGATCCACTGGCATAATCTCTATGAAACCCTATGAAACCCTATGAAACCCTATGAAACCCTATGGCTTATGACATCTTATGACTTATGACACATCCTTCTGCAGGTTGGTGTTGTGAACGTGTCTTCCATTGTTAACTGCCCCTGAAAAAGTGCCAGGTTTGTACCAAAGGGCGTGCGAACGGCATGGATGTTGAAGCCTGACAATGCGTCTTAAAAAGGCCGTGTTGGGATTTAGGATATCTAGGATATCTAGGCTCCTGAACGCTATACAGTCGAAACTTCTGTTGCAGTTGAGTTGAATCATCGACTTGTCCTTGAGAACCACATTGGAGACATTTGAAGACCCCAATGAGAAGAACCATGGCCTGATTCCCGAATCACCAAATTCTGGTGGATTTGGTGACCCCTGATTTTGGGAAAATCATCACACCACATCGCAACATTTGGTCCATTTTGGTCAATGTCTGATCAGCTGCCTCTGGGGTTGCTGAGGTGAGCACATCGTCTGAAACATGGGTCCGCCCCAGACTCACGCATGCCAAGTCGGCTCACTTCTTTCACAGCTTTCTGCAAAAAAAATCCATAAGCCTATCCCCTAAGCATCACAACATCATCACATCAGACCTTTTTTCACCGCAGAAAAGTCGGACCGTTGAACTCCAGAGCCTTGAGCCATGAGGGTTTGGTCCGGTTTGGTGGGCCTTGCCCTGCTAATCACATCCAGTGGACTTGCCAGTGTGTCTCGGTGCGGGCGAAGCTGCCCGGAAACGCTGCGTTTCGCGCTTCAGGGAGGAGGTATCACATGGGTGTCATCCCAAAATTCGCAGGTTTCAGATAGGTTTGCACCCAAAAGTCATGCGATGTACTGGTCATAACTACCAGACTCTGTGATGTTGAAAATCCTTATTTCTGTTGGCTTTCCAGCTAACAGCCAACATAGATATGGAATGATCACGAAAGGTAGCGTCAGCTACCTGAGTTCTCCGTGCTTCAGCACGAGCTTAGGGGGTATTGGGGGGCCAGCCCGTGGAATTCATGGAATTCTCGCCGTTATGTATTGGATATCAATTATAAGGGGGGGGGGGCCGAAAATGGTCATGGGTTCAATTCCCACGGGTGACGCGGTCACGGGCCCCCACATTAGAGGCACACTTTCCATGAGGGAGATGTCCCTGTAGTTC
>Ga0126342_10002789_pt1 | contig 27916 bp, 16 predicted proteins | sample Cyp1metagenome_FD_92528 | JGI IMG/M metagenome (GOLD analysis project Ga0126342, IMG submission 92528) | Coral microbial communities from Lord Howe Island, Old Settlement Bay, Australia - Cyphastrea 1 metagenome | ecosystem: Host-associated > Invertebrates > Cnidaria > Coral ... | reverse complement strand
CATGCCGGAGGCGTGGGTGACTGTGGTCCGGAGGGGGGGGCTGTGCGTGTGCGGGGGTCTGCCTCTGCCGGCGCGCGGGTGTGTGGGTGCGTGTGTGTGCGTGCGCGTGCGTGCGCGCGCGCACGTGCGTGCGTGCGTGCGTGCGTGCGTGCGTGCGGGTGTGTGTGTGTGTGCAAGTGGAAATGGGGTATACGATGGTATACGGTATAACGGGTTGAAAAAATGTATTTTCCTATTTCTGGAAATTTGGTTTTTGGAATATGATTTTGATTGATTTTGAAGCATTGGATTTTGGGAAGTAGCCTGGCTAATTTCAAGAGGAACGCTCTAGACTCTATTGGCTCTTAAGAAGTAGGTACATATAGGGTCATATAGGCACGTCATGAAACTAATAGAAAACATGGTTTTCATTGCTCTATCATCCCAGTGAATCTGCAGTCTGGGGCACAACTTTCCGCATGCGATCTTTGGAGAGCATTTTGGAGCAAAAACCTGTAATTTGCGGAATTTGGGAGCTATAATTGTCCCATTTGCACTGTTCATCGATGTTTCCATGGTGTTAATCGATTGTTCTGTCTGCATCGGTTTTTCAGTGATTTCGATCGATTGTTCATGGTTTTAATCGATTGTTCCATGGTGCTCACATTGTGTTCACATTGACTTACCCATGGTGTTCATCGATTTTCCACGGTTTCTTCGATTGTTCTCATGGTTTCAATTGATTTTTCACATGGTTTCAATCAATTTCTCCATGCATAACATGCACCTGGTGAACATGTAGAGTATAGGTTAAAGCACGACAGGGTCGGGTGTGAATTTCTTCATTGGATGCTATCATAGCGCTGGTTTCGGATATATTTAGGGATTGGTTTTGGGTTTATTAGGGTTAAATTATGGTTTATCTAGGGTTGGATTAGGGATGTTTAAGGTTTATTTAGGGTTGGTTTAGGGTTTATTTAGGGATATTAAGGGTTGGTTTAGGGTTTATTCAATTTTAAATTGGTTGAGGGTTGGATTAAGGTGTATTTAGGGATACAAGGTGTGTTTATAAATACTATGTGTTACGTATAGAACCTAGGTTGAGGCACAACCCTGTTGGGTGTATTGGGTGTAAATATTAGTTTCAAGATATGTTATTAACGTTTTTCTAAAAATTATTGTTGGATTGGATCTTGCCTATCTTATAAAACATCGTCATGTTGTCATGATAAATTTGTCATTCAATGTCATTCAGTTCTCATTGATGTTTACTCTCGTTGTCGGCATGATAGTTGCAGCAGCCAAGAAACCAAGGCCAAAAGAACAAGAAGCCAAAACACAAAAGCCACAAAGCCAGTCCGGGAAAAAAAAACTTCCAAATGAAAAAGGAATGGGAAACAAAGAAAGTGATAGATTCTTGGATAGGTAGACAAACTCAATGAGATTAGTTATAGTTTCAATGAAGCATTGGCCACCAGTATGTCAAACCCATGTCCAAAGGTCGGAGGCCATGTTCTTTTAACCCACTGCCCGTAGCAATTGGATCGGGGTTGCCATTACCGAAGGTATCATGTGCCCCGGTTTTGTAGCTACAATTCTGGCTTTAGACCAGTAAACTACAAAAGTAGACTCAGTTTCAAAAAAAACATGACAAAAGAATGTCCCTTTCAGGAATGGTGCCCCTACAAAAGTATAATGGGTTTTAGCCTATGGTTTTTCCCGTTTTTTTTGGGGGGGTATAAATATAGCCCTAAATTTCCATAATACTTTTGTAGGGCCTTGTTGAAGTATGTTTTTATATCTTCTGTTAGTGAAATTAAGATTCTTGTCCTGGATGGTCCGGGAACATAGGTTGTTTTTGTAGTGAATCTGGGGTTTATTTTTTCTCAATTACTCCTGCCATTTCCCCAAGGCATTCCCAAGCTTCTTTTTCTATCATGTCTCGTCATTTCTCTGCATAGCTAGGCTATGCAGCTAGACGATCCTCGAAGTCCTTGCTTCTGTCTACAACCGATAAACACGTATAACAATGTATAAAAAATGACATTTTTTCAGATCACACCACTAAACAGAAATGTTTTGGAATGGTGTTCACTAAAGATAATTTCCGTTTAAGTCATTAAGAATTCTACATTCTTAGTTTGCTCGTTGTCTGTTAGTTGTTTTGCATTTCACTTGTTTTTATCAATTGATTTTCTATATTTAAGCGGGTGATTAGTTTTATTTAATTTGTTTGTTACTTATCATGTTTTTTTCAGTAAAACAACCATGCGAGGAACTTTTGATTGAAAGTAGGCCATTAAATCAACACAACCAGAAATAAAAAATGAAAACATTCAAATGATAAAACAAGTATTCAAAAAAAAACATCACACACACAAAACAAAAACAATCGTAAGACGTAAAAAAATGGGGAAATGCATATTAAGAAAAAACAACATGTATTAAATATACATACAATACACAATTGTATTGGAAAAAACGGAACAAACTATCATATTATAATATAAAATACTAAATAGGTTCAAAACAAAAACAGGCCACTAACCAAAATAAACAATCAATACAGACTAACATGTTTTATAAATAAACAAGAAACTAATTATAAAGCACAAAAAGTGTAAGAAATTTGAAAGTGTAAAGATTTACCTAATCGTATATCAACAAAACATATTAACACGATACACAACAACAAAATGTTCAAATCTCCTCCCTCCCGGGGGGATTGAACGTAGGCCTGGTAGTACTACAAAACTGTTTAAAACTAGAGTTTTTTGGGCACAACTTACCTACAAATCGTATTTGGCCACAATTCAGGCTACAAAAGACTCTTGGTTCCCCAGGAGGCCAACTTCAGGATTCACACAATTTGAACTTTTTATTGGACCGGACAGAAATGTCTACAGTCTACTGTCGCTGTACTACAAAAAGCGAGTACACACCAAGGTGATCCTTACAGAATAGAGATGGGCGATCCAGTTGGACTGTTTTTCTAGGATATCAGCCGGCCTCAATCTTCCTTACAATTTAAGGCGTGGTTCAGCAATGTTCAACCCAAATTTGCATGCTTTCAGATCCATGATGTGATAAACCTCGTGTTACACTCCAACGTTTCGAGCTTCATAAGCACCCAAATTGTAAAGTTGGGTGTGGGTTACAGTTTTGGGAAACCACATGGGTATAATAGACTCTATAGACGATCAACACCCTTTTTCACGCCAAAATTGCTGATGTTTTGCTGGAGGTTCTACTTGGCCCGTGTTCTTCACCCCGGATCCCCCATCTAATTGGGGTCCGGGCGGTCCTCGTCGCGAAGCGACACGAATGTAGATTGTAGATTGTCAGTCAATACCCATGACGGATCCATGGTGCTGCTATATATGGTAACATTTAACATGGATCCCATCAATATACCCCATTTATGTTAGCATTAATATACCAGCACCATGGATCCGTCATGGGATATCAAACAAGTACCATCTGGTAAACTAACATAACTATGGAAAGATCCACCATGTTTAATGGGTAAATCAACTATTTCTATGGCCATTTTCAATAGCTACATAACAAATTACCATTTAGGGTAACAAGTCTTTTTTCAACGCTTCATGGACCCCGGACCGAGGCAGTCACCGCATCACACCGCTGGAATCCGATGGAAATATCTTCTGATGGTGGTTGCATCCCCTGAAAAAAGAAAACATGTTCGTCATTACGTACGTCATCCCATTGAACAGTGGTTTTTCACATGCAATTATTTGATGAAGATATTCCATTCGAAAACTCCACCTTCTGATGGTTATTTACCCTCTGGTAATTTCTTACATATAGCTATTGAACATACCACATTTATAGTTCGTTGATTTACCTAGATCAAAAATGGTGAGTTTCCAGTTCGCAAACTGTAAACTGTAAACGTTCGAAAAAACCAGAGGCTGCCTGCTCCAAAATCTGAAAAAATCACCGTTGATCCCAAACATGTCAACATGTCCACCTCAGCTCAGTGCCAACATTAGGGTTGCTTGGAGGTCAGAGTTCCGCAACCTCGTCGCGAAGCGCCGTTCGGCGCATGCCATGGTGCCATGATGCCATGGTGCCATGACCTTTGAAAAGCCAATAAAAAGTTGGAAAATGTCACGTTTCATCGCATGACTTCAAAGGAAAACGTCAGACAAACCCTGACGTATCTCGCATCAATGGATGGATTGATATTGATTCAAGAGAAAATGTACTGGAAACCCTGAGGTTTCCTGTAAATTCTTCTTCGTATGAATTCTAGGATCATGGGGGTAGCATCCGGATATCCCCATCGGGTATCTTGCACAACAACGATCGAATTGAGTCGATTTGCTTTTTGCCCCCTCCTGAAGAATTTGAACGTTATTGGGGAGAAAAACATCCCATTATTTTAGGATGAAAAACCACATCAAACATCTGAAACCAAAAGGTACCTGGCTCCTAAAACGATCCGGCCATGCTTTTAAAATGGTGCTAGCGTTGGTCTGGCGGAAATTCTCCTTGAAGTTCAAAGTTATATCCCATAGGATCCATGGTGCTGCTATATATGGTAACATTTACCATCAATATACCCCCAATGTTAGCATATATACCATACATGGATCCTATGGGTATACTCACTACTATAAGTGCTACGACCATCTACGACACGCTGTGGCTACGATTTACCCCATGGCTTAGTTTTCTGGGCCTCCAATGGTCTCCAGTTTTCTGTCGGAAATCCCAGGGTTATCCGGAAAAAAACCCTGGCTGGTGGTTTCAACCAACCCGTCTGAAAAATATGAGGAGTGAAAGTCAGTTGGGATCATGAAATTCCCAATATGAATGGAAAGTCATGATCCATTCATGTTCCAAAGCACCAACCATAACTGTAGTAAACTTGCCATCTCCAACTGCACCAACCGCACCAAGCGTCAGATTCGTATGATTGTGATAAGGCTTCAATCGTCAAGTCGTCTAAGAGCTGCATGGGGCGCTTCCCAGGAAGACGGACGGACACCTGCGATGTGCAAAAGGAATGTTAACAACGACACCCGAAAAATCTTGCAGCAACAGTGATGGCCCGAAATACCACTTAAAAGTACTTGTAACATCTTGTAACTCAGAACCCCAACATTTACGGAATGTATATATATAATCCCGTTTATACGCAGTTAAAACTATTATTAAGGACCATCATCACTTGCAGAAAAAAACAGAGGACCCGGCGTTTGACCCGCCTTCTTGTGAGAAAAATAGCCGAAAGACTCAGGTCAAGTGAGTTGTACATCAAAAAGTTGTGCTCTCCCATCGCTTATCGTTTTTTCGTGCTCTCAGTACAACTCCAGGTGAGCAACGGCCGGTGGTGTTCAAACTTCAAACCTCAGCAGACGGAGCAGCTGAGCGAGCGAACATCATAGAACTATGAATGTCCCAGCGACTACCCCCTGGTAATTGAACATAGTTAGCTATTGAAAATGGCAATAGAAATAGTTGATTTACCCATTGAAAATGGTGATGTTCGATAGTCTTTTGAATGTTTACCAGCGACTAGCCTCCCAAAAATGAGTCAATCCAAAGAGTCAACTGTTTATTTGATGTTCCCAAAATCGGATGCAGTTGAGTGAAGAATTGTACCACCAACACAGAAATGGATACTTTTTTCCAAGGCGCTCCACCGCAAAGCTGCAGTGGGTGTTTTTGGGAGCTCTGAGCCAAGGTTGCGGCAACCAGGAAATCTCGTTCCTGAAGATTTGCAAAATATCTGTGCTGAAATGCAAAATGGTTCTTGAAATGTAAGTGATTCATGAAAAAGGTGTTTGCATGTTTTCTTTCACACTGGATGTTAGCTCGGATTGCCTGAAAATGGACAAGTCATGATAACTCTAGAGAAATTAGAAGTTCAAACATGGAATGGAAAAGATGTTGGTAAGTAATATCCATGTATGGTTGCAAGTCGAAATTACGAACCCCGCAACTCCCAGATTTACCTTCGCTGCATTGACCACCTCAATGTGGTCAAATTGACGCGGCGACACGCATGAAGCCACTCCAGCGCTTCCACACGCTTTCACACAAATCCCAAAGAAATATGAAGACTACCCTCTGGTAATTTGTTACATAGCTATTGAACATGGCCCAGTCGAAATAGTTGATTTTCCCATTAAAAATGGTGATTTTCCATAGTTTTTTGTATGTTTACCAGAGGGTACATCTCCCAAACTCAGCAACCAAAGCTGGTCGGGATCAAACTCCAATGGATCGAAGACTGGACAACAGGGGCAACACATCACATGGAAAAAACGCAGCAAGAAAACACATGAAAACACAAGAATTTGGCATGCTTGACTGCACAGAAACTGTTGTTTGCCCATGTTTACATTTACATTTACAGTTAAAATTACATTCACATTTACATTTACACTTACATTTACTACAACAACAACAACAGCAGCACCAACACCAACACCAACAAGAACAAGAGCAAGAACAAGAACAAAAACAAGAACAACAACAACAACAACAACCAACAACAACAACAACAACAGCACAACCAACAACAACAACAACAACAACAACAACAGCACAACCAACAACAACAAAAACAACAAAAACAACAAAAACAACAAAAACAAAAACAAAAACAACAACAACAACAACAACAACCAACAACAACAACAACAACAACAGCACAACCAACAACAACAACAACAACAAAAACAAAAAACAACAACAAAAAAAACAACAACAACAACAAAAACAAAAACAACAAAAAAAAAAAAACAACAACAACAACAACAACCACAACCACAAACAACAAACAACAAGCAACAAACGACAACACACAAACAACAACAAACAACAAACAACAAACAGCAACAGCACCAGCAGCAGCAGCAACAGCAACCAGCAACCAGCAACAAGCAACAAGCAACAAGCGACAAGCAAAAAGAAAGAAGAAAGAAGAACGAAGACCGAAGAACGAAGAACAAAGAACAAAGAAAGAAGAACGAAGAAAAAAGACCGAAGAAAGAACCAAGAACCAAGAACCAAGAACCAAGAACCAACCACCACCCACCACCCACCACCCACCACCCACCACCACCACCCCCCACCACCACCACCAACAACAACAACAACAACAGCTGCCAGCCACTGATGCACGCCAAATCTGAAGAATTGCCCATGTGGAAAATGCATGCTGATAAATATAGGATAGTAAAGGTATGTATAATAATGTATATATATATGTACATATGTTACATCTTCACACCAATGTTTCGCAAAGTATTATAGTTTTATATATATATACATATATATATATATATATACGCATTCACATCTTACACATATGTACTAAACTTACTAAACTTGACTGCTTAACTGCTTGATACTGTTTGATCATCTGCTAGCATTGTCTAACCAAAAGTTGGGTCAAGGTGGATCCAGAAGCAACACGAAAACCATCTACAAAGTGCAGTTCTGCAGAAAGCGGCACTATCGCACTACTGTGGCCCAACTAACGGCTATAAATAGGAGTATGACACTTGCAACTAAGGTTACATAAAACTTAATTGAATCATAAGCCTATATTATAAGCCAGTTATAACTGTTAATGTAACTGTATACTTCATGGGTAAAAATCAATGTTCACCGGCTTGTACCTCAGAGGGCGGACACAGTGATGATCCGATTTGATCTCTCAGCCATCCCAGCAGAAGCTGCAGGAAATCTCGCACCAAGCAGAGATCCATACCTCAGCGCGCGAAGCCGCGGCTGTGTCGAGTGGACGGCGAGTCTGAAATCATGGATTGTTTTTCACAGGGACCATTAAAACCGGAAACCCCCCCATTTTTTGGAGAGCAGGACGCTGTGAGAGTGCACTTTTTATTGTTTGTTCAAAACTGTAATCACATGTTAAAGCTCAAGCTACAGATGAAGCTGTGTTCATGTCCACTGGAGAGTATGTATCGCTTGAAGAAGTGTCCAGGTGTTCACTCTACCTTAAATAAATGCTACTACAGCGTCCCTTCAACAAAACACAAATCCTGCAGAATATGCTAGATGACTTCAACATAATTACAACATCCCCATACCTGCCAACAAATGCAGTATTCTAAACAAACATACCCTTCTGAATAAGAGTAATCTTCCTTTGGGGCAATGCACTGTGTTTTTGAAGAGACCATATCCAAACAAAATATGAAGAATTTCTTGAACAGTTGCACCGTGCCCTTTGAAGGAGTGCAGTGTGCATGTCCAGATGTCTAACCCTCCTTTCAAAGGAGCAGTACCCCCTTTAGAAAAGTCAATATGTCTGCACAATATATGCAGTATTATTGACATAGAGCATCCCTTTCAAAAGTGCAATATGTTTGAAACTGTGAGCATTAATAAAGAATGCTCTTTCGCTTCTTACCACAGAACAACAGAATATTGTCCTGCATGGCAAAAAAAATCTTCCTGAGCAGCATTCTTGGAAAACTCGGTTACTTTTGTTTGACATGTGCACTTTCCCCTTGGTCAGATAAGCCCAGCCTTGATTTAGACAACTCTCACTTTAAAAAAAGTTTTCAATACTATCCAACAGTAACGTATTCGTTTAATCAAACATCTCACTCATATCAAGGGGATGTTGCACAAATTCAACAACAGATTCTTCAAGGACGACTATACTCTTTCAAAAGAGTGCTACATGCATACAGTATACCATATGTTCAAACAATGTTTGATCGTCTTAGGATTTAAAGATGCACATTCTTCATTACAATATTCTTCAAGAGGAGAGCTGCCTACACCAAAGGGTGTTATTCTCAAATTCTCAAAATATGTTTCACTGTCTTGGAAGAATATCACATTATGCCATAATGCAGTCAAAAAATGATGTGCAATTGTGAAGGAAATTCGTTCACGTGCTTACATATACCATGTGTTCTTCTTTTGAGAAAACATATTGTGAACAGGGCATTACATGTGCAAGAGGGTTCATTTTTGACATAGAAGTAGACTAAGACATGACCTACTTCAAGGGGATGTTCTACCATTTTAAAGGAAATGCAGTTGTTGAAGGGAGCACTCACTTCAAAGAGATGCATCACTCCGTTTCAAGGGATTTTTTTAAAGTGTTTGAACATGTGTTAACTTAAGGGTTTGGCCCAACAATGTCAATATCAAAATCAGTTCTACACATTCATTGGCTGCCTATGTTTTTGCATGTTTTAACACATTTTGAAAAAGTACATAAACAAAACAGGCAAAATTGCCTAATCTGTGTCCCAAGCCTCCCAAGCTTCCCCCCAGTGATCTAAGCATGTTGCTATGGTTTTTACATGGTTTTCTAATGGAACCACAGGCCCAAAGCAAACAATGGAAACAACCAAAAGTATCCAAAAGTAAATTTGCAACCCCTAAAGTGGGAGAACTGGCAAAGAGTTAGGTCTAGGTCCTTCACTTTTGTGCTGTTTTGCCAACCCTTCAAAAAAACCAACAACGAACCAGAAAACAAGACACCAAAAAAAACAAAAAAAAACAAGAAACCAGAAAATTTATAGTCCCATTGTAATCCCATGAAATTTACAGTGTTTTATAGATCCCAATAGTTACCCTGCCTGGTGCAGGTTGTCGCAACCATCCACAGTAAGTCTAATATGTCTAGGCTTGATGCCAGAGATATTCACGATCAAGCATTGCCATTTGGGGAGCACTTCCTAGTTTCAGACATGCCCATGTTGATTAAGAGCAGGGCACTAATCCCCGAAAGTCTCTTAATGGGACTTCTACGATAGCTAAGTTGGTGAAAATAACTACAACCACTAGGGTTTATGGTTGTTATAACGATGATGTCAGATGGGGTTACAAACCAACTCAGAACATTTGGGGCCCCCACATTGTAAGCGTGGTTATAACCCACTTATAAATGGAAAACCCTAGAAAAACTTACTAACCAGGCTCATTAACCACTCAGATCCCAACATTTTGGCACGTCCATTGGCTTTCCATACAATGTGAGGCCCCCGGCCACGAAATCGCTAAGTTGGGGTGAACTAATCACTCCAATTTCACTATGGTTTATGGTACGCAAGTAACGAACTAGTTACTGGGGTTTTTGTTAACCAACAAACAAAACTTGTTGGTGGTTTCAACCCCTCTGAAAAATATTAGTCAGTTGGGATTCTTATTCCTAATATATGAAAAAATAATCCAAATGTTCCAAACCACCAACCATATATATATATATCATTTATATGTTACATATTATCAAAATTCTCTGGCTATCTATGGTTTCTATCCCAAATTCACCTAGTGAAAATGGCCGTTTATAGTTGATTTACATATTAAACATGGTAGATATTTCCATAGTTATGTTAGTTTACCATTAAATATGAAAGTCAGTTGGGATTATTATTCCCAATATATGGAAAACTAAAATTCATGTTCCAAACCACCAACAAACCACCAAAAAATATTTGCCCCACAAGACGTATCTTTTCCTCACCCATCCCTGCTTCGTTTTCTTCGCTTCGCCACGTTTCAGTTCCCTTCGCACCTGTGGATCATCCCCAGAGAAATCCGTGAAAAGATTCGGCCCTTCGGCCCCAAGGTGAAGGCAGTTAGCCTCTGGTAAACTTACAAAAAGCTATTGAACATGGCCATTTGTAGTGGATTATCCCATTAAAAATGGTGATGTTCCATAGTTATGTTAGTTTACCAGAGAGTATTTTGATGGCCAAAATTCATGATTTCATGCAAGTTATGGCCATGGCTACTAGTTCTAGCTGGTTATTAAAACTGGTTATAAGCAACTAAGAGTCCTTTAACTAAATGGGCCTATTTCATGACATATAACCAATTAGTATATAGGCACTTCGTGATATCTAACCAATATTTACCAACTAGTGATAGGGGTTTGTTCATTCCACAACTGGTGACCATAATTCCGGATCTCTTCCAAAGTACAGAACATTCTCTACGATTGCCAAACGCCCCAAAGTATAGAATTACTTGGATTTCCTTGAGGCAACCCCTCCGGGGGAAAAAAAAAACGTCGATTCCCCAAGTACCCTCTGGTAAACTAACATAGCTATTGAAAATGGCCCATTTATAGATGGTTTACCTATTAAAAATGGTGATTTTCCATAGTTATGTAAACGTTTACCAGAGGGTAATGGAATTCCCATTTGGAAAATAAAAAACCATCGACTCAGCAAATTTATAAGATTGGATAACATGGATTACCCTCTGGTAAACGTTTACATAACTATCGAAAATCACCATTTTTAATAGGTAAACCATCTATAAATGGGCCATTTTCAATAGCTATGTTAGTTTACCAGAGGGTAACCGCCCAAATATCATATTGCTGAGTACTACTGTACATATATCCCATTCACATTCATTAATATCCCATCAATATCCCATGCGTGATCAATATCCCCATCATCAATATCTCATTAATATCCCAGTCATACGTATCCATCTCCCAGTCATAGTCCATTAATCCCATTAATATCCCGTTGATAGTTGGATTGGTTGGTCTATGATGTCCTGACCGTCCCCGGATGTCACCATTGCTGGTTGAACGGATCTATGCCTCAACCAACAAGGCCCCCCAAAGCGGCGAGAATTGTTTGAGTCACAAAAAAAAGAGATAAAAATAACTAGCTGGTTGGTGGTTGACCTACCCATCTGAAAAATATGAAAGTCAGTTGGCATTATTATTTCCAACTTATGGAAACATAAGAAATGTTCCAAACCACCAACCAGCTAGTGAACTATAGTTATCTTTTATTCAGCGACCTCTAGTGAATTATACTTCTCTGTTGTTCATTTATATAGTCACCATTTATGTTCAACCACCAGTTTAGTGAACATGTACGTTTCTATCTTTTGTTGGCGGTTGCTACTGTATATATATATACCTATAATGAAGGAGCAACGCGGATTGGGTGATTTTGGGGATGGAATGTTGGCCACAATTCAAACCCGACCCGACCGGGTGTCCTGGTGTCCATGGCTGGGAAATCCACTCATAGGAACATCCGCTATAGATGGGAAAGTTTCAAATGCCATGTTTGATTACTGTAGGGTTCGTTTGTAATTATTGACTAATACTACTGCGTTTTTTTCTGTTTGTCTCACACATACTGTAAATACAAAGTATGTTGGGCGGCAAATTCAAAGAATTGATAATCTTAGATACTCTGTATGTTTCAAACCTGTTTAGTACATGGGTTTGTCTGAAAATGGTGTATCATGTGTATCCACAAGTTCCATATAGCCAGTTTTTATGGGAAAAATGTCAACCCTGGATTAACAAACCCCAAACGGCCGTTTAATTGGGAGGATACCATAAAAAAGTATCATTCATCATGACTATTGGAGGAGTACCCCCTTAATTGTCATAAACCATGGTTTAGCAAAATCCGGGGTTGACATTAATTCTACCCCCATTTTCAGACACATATTGGAGCAGTTTTCATACACGCATCTGCGGTCCCTTTATACTGGCTGGGTACTACTGTGGATGGTTTCGAAATCCTGCACCAGTTGATAGATGGTTTATCCAATTATTCATAGGGTTTCAACCATCCAAGGTGGTGCAGGATTTCTTCCATCCACAGTAGGATTTCCCAGTTCATGGACTATTGCATATATTGGGTAGACCCCGAACTAATCATTACATATCCGACATTATCCCACAAGGGTTGCACACAGTGCACATGACATGTTGGTTTGACCCATCATAATCCATGTAATGTGGTTTCTTTTACAATTATAATAAAGATAATAAACCATCCCCCAGGAAAATCACCATTTTTATAGGTGCTATGTTTACCTACCATTCCCAAATGGGTTGTTTATTATTGTGGCCCACCCCCTAGGCTTCGGAGTCCACCGGAGCGTTCAAAATGGGGGAACTTCCAGATTTGGATAGCCTTAAATTTCTACGGGATATCATGAGGATTATAACATATTATAACCTAAGTGGGATGAACCACCAAGTATAAGACATAGTTGTAATTTATTAATTTATATATCTGGTTGGTGGTGAAAAAAAACCCTCTGAAAAATGATGGACTTCGATAGTTGGGATGATTTCCCGCAATCTAACCATGATTCTAGTGAATTTACCCAGATATATATAATATAAGCTATACAGTATCTACCGCAAACTCAACATCGTCAGCTGTTTCAACCAACTTAGCTACCAAACTGGGGCATCACCAAACATTGGAAACCAATCATGCAGCCCCTTGCCCTTGTCATAGAGAATCTTGAACATTCCCATCTTCTGAACATATTAAATACTATGCGTATATCACCTGCCGACTGGTCCCCTAATGAACAAATCCAGACCCCTAAACAAGGATTTCGACTGGTGAGTAATGATGTTCCAATATTCAAGGCAAGATTATCTATATATGCATATATGCGATCATATACGACTATAATGACTAAAACCCACTTCGCGATATTTATATTATATGTTTATAAACATGTATACAATGTATGTATGTATATATATACATATACAGTTATATATATATATATATATTAATATATAACTGTATATATATATATCGTTGCATATATATATATATATCGTTATATAATATTGTTAGTCATTGCCCAGTTACAACATGGTTATACTGCTAAATCTTACCCAGTCAGTACCTAGTTCTATTTTTTTGCTGCATTGCTTCCACTGTCGCGCCTCCAATGGTTTATGCAGCCAAAACCTGACGCTGCCAGCTGGTTTATGGGTCATGGTGAGTGTGTCAGTTATATATATATATACATATTATATTATATTACATTACATTATATTATATTATATTTTGTTTCATTATATCATATTATATTATATCATAAATATTATTGTGTTATATTACACAAAATCGATCTATCTCTCTGTCTGTCTATCTATATATGTTTCTATCTATGTGTCTATCTCTCTATTTGTGTATCGACTCTCTCTATCTATATGTCTGTCTATCTAGCTATCTATATATCTACGTACCTACCCACCTAGCTTAGCTAGCTACGAATACTATTTATCTATATCATTCTATATCTATCCATTGATATTGGGCAACAAGAAAGCTCCACTGGATGTGTTGGGGGATATATCAATGACCTGACCTCAGTTGACACTAGAAACCCTGGTCATAAGTACAACACAATCAAGGGGTAAATACCATGCTTGATGGGTAAATTTGGAACGCCTTTTTTTGGGGTGTGCCTCAAACCTGGGAATAATTAATTACAGCAGTTTGCTGTTATTTAAAATCATGTCAACATATTGAACATGATGAGCCGCGAGGTGTTGGGGTGCCGAAGTTTGAGATAGTCCGGCCCATACAGCCGACTTGACTACACCAGGGTCTTGATTGGGGTGCATTTACTATCAAATAAAAGGGATTAATGTGGTAAACTCAATCATAAACCATCCCAGTAATCACCAATTTTATGGGTGGGATTTCAACCACCCCACTTCCGCGTAGGTTTAAACAATTGGGTTGCTGACATCACAACACAACCGACTCCCAAATTTTGTTGTCGTTACTCCTGAACTGGGACGCCCATTCTTAAGATCTACTACCCTTCGTTGACCCATAGAAATTGGCAAACACACGACAAAATCATAGTGCTGGGTAAATTACAATAATTAATTCACAAACCTGAAATGTTGGGCCATTTTGGGATAATTCCCCTTAGTAACCATGATTCCAGTGAGGGAGAACAGTGAGGTCGTTATAATTTACCCAGTGTAAATACCAATAATCAGTCACATGGCTGGAAATTCCGCCGGTTTCAATGATTTCCCCAGCCACCACTTGGGTAGACAAATCACGTCTTGTTTATGAGCTCCCCATCAACAAGCTTGTTGGGGCGAAGTCCCCCTATGCTAATCTACAACTGGAAAAGAAGTTGTCATCTTTGGAGATTGATCGATTGTTCCCCTAATCCTAACCAGTATCAAGGTTTACCCTCTGGTAATTCAATCATAGTTATGGTATAGATGACCCAGTTACTTCGATGAATCAAAAAAACGCTAGATGGTGATTTACCTTAAAACTATGTGACTTTACTGAAGGGTATCACGGTATCACCAATCATCATTTTGATCATTTTCTCTGGTTGAAAAAAATGACAAATATTTGAACCCCCCAATGAGTCAAGGTTTATCCCCAAAGTCGGAGGAAAAAAAAAAAACGTTTTTTCCTCAAACTAGGGCCGCCAACATTGAAGCCTTTCGGACGCCTTTCCACCACTCCTGGATTCTGGCTACGGTGCCGAAAAGTGTGGTACCAGGATGGTTCGATGATGGCAATCCCACTACTCTCCAGGTTCGCAACTTTGTTGGCAGCCTTCTTGGGGTTGCATTGCAACTGGTCCAAGGAAACCAGGTCCCAGTGGCATATTCCATATGCCATAAATGGGTGAACTATGCTTATAATAATGACGATGCTTCTAAGTTTCTGTATAAACCCAGGTATTCATTCAATCCTCCATAGTTATCTACGATTATCTAGGTATGTTTGTTAATTTATACCCTCTGGTAAACGTTTACATAACTATGGAAAATCACCGTTTTTATTGGGTAGTTATCAACAATTTCTATGGTTCTTTTCAGATTTTCCAGTTCGCTCTGTAACAAATTACCAGAGGCTAATCCTCCTAATCCAACCGCTATCGCGCCTTGCCCACCAAGGCAAGCGATAGAAATCCGATACAGGATGGGCCCCCCCCAGTGATGTGAACGTTGGTTTATAAACCCATTAACCATGAATACCATAGTTCTATCTACCATAAACCGTAGAATTCAGCCACTTTTTTAGGCAACTGAATGCTATCTTGGGGGACCCATCCTGTACAATGTAGGCCCCGGTTATTAAAAAATGCTTTACAACCCCATTGACTATAGTTATAAGTATCAACATTCATAAACCATAGTGAGGTTGGAGTTATCTTCAAAAAAACTTGGCGATTTCGTTTGGGGAGCCCAAATTTGTGATCATCATCTTATTATATGCTTGATTCTCCTAGTATATTCCCATTAACTCCCATTGCCACACAGCCCGTGCCGTTGCGTGTCGTGCCTCAACACCTTTTTCCAGAGCTTCTTCGATGTGATCTTTCGGACGATGAGTCCAGGACCTTTGGGATCTTTGGGGACTGAAAGAAATCCTACACCTTTGAGGATCATCCCACGAATCGTAAGTGGTGAAAATGACCCTGGTTAGGAAGTTACATAGCTATTGAAAATGACCATTTGTAGCGTATCCGAATTAAATTATGATGGATATATCAATGGCCATGCAACAGGAACCGATTGATTGGAGGTACCGATTCCATATATTTTTGGCCTATTTTTTAGGCCTAAATTTCAGGGGATATACCCTCAAAATATGGCCTGAAAAATGGTACTAACGTACCTTCATTTTAGGATCCTGGAATTCCCATTGTCTGAGTTTTGTCATCATTAACCATCATTAACCATCATTAACCATTATTAATCATCATTAGGATCCTGGAATTCCCATTGACCATATGTCACAAAAGCTTTTGCCATAAGGATCACTTGGGGGATCATCCCACGAATCGTAAGTGGCGAAAATGACCCTGGTGATCGGAAGTTGGGTTGTCCATTTCTAAGTGGGTTATAACATGTTATAACCACACTTACAATGCGGGGCCCCCAAACATTATGTTTGCTGGTGAAAAAAGCCCCAGTAACTAGTTCGTTACTTGCGTACCATAAACCATAGTGAAATTGGAGTGATTAGTTCACCCCAACTTAGCGATTTCGTGGCCGGGGGCCTCACATTGTAGGATATATATCATATATCCATAACTCATATGAATGTTGGCTTTTCATCCACATCTATTCCCATCACCAGGTAGGGTAGAACTACTGGGATTCCGATAAAACACTGTAAATGATGGGATTTTATGGGATTTTAGACTGTTCTGTGGATCCCATCTACCGAATCTACCGGTTTTCTTTCTTCCCGTTCGGATCTGTGGATAATCTGTGGATAAACCCCCAGTCACGTCACGGTCAGAATCAACGTTTGTTTAGTGACTTGACCCATCCCCATGTGATTTTGATGTTGGATTACCCTCTGGTTATGTCAAAATAGCTATTGAAAATGACCATTTATAGTGAGTTTTCCCATTAAAAATGGTGATTTTCCATAGTTATGTTAGTTTACCAGAGGGTAAGTTGGTCAGAACTAGATGAAGTATCGGTATGGTCATGAAATATCTATGGTTAGATGGGTAAACCAACACACGTTTAACTTAAATGGGAGCACCATGGCCAATCTTAGATACCAGGCAACAAAAGTGGTGGGGTTGTGATGGTAAAGACGGATGAGCAGAAAATGTGGTGCCGCCCCAGGTACGTTTGTTGGTTTAAAACCCCATGAACTATACATATATGTATACCCTCTGGTTATTTAACATAGCCATGGAAAATGGCCCATCTATAGATGGTTTACCTATTAAAAATGGTGATTTTCCATAGCTATGTTAAATAACCAGAGGGTATATATATATCTACAACAAATCAAGGAGTATAAACCATCTTAGAGATTACAAACTGAAGGACCACCTTGTACATACAAGTGACAGTTGAACATTTGACCTGCAATGTTGTTACGGGTACTTTTCAGGACACTTAGACTTGTGGTGATTCAAACTATATACATACATGGTAATTTTGATGCTTTAAGAATGGTTGGTTGGCAACATTGCGATTTAATCATCAAGCAGCCATGAAAATTGGGATTCCAGCGTCACAACTAGAGCTTTAACCACCATTCAAACAGTGAGAAGCGGACAATTAAGGGTATAATTGACGACTATGGCCAATGTTGGATATCCTGCAAAAAACAAATAGCATGTTGTTTGAGCTTCTAAGTTTTGCACTATATTCAGTATATTCACATCAAAATAGCAAAGTGCATCAAAATACGTAAATTGTACAATCAACTACCCATCCAGTTGGTTGACTCAGATTAATATAGACAATTCTGGAACATGCTTACCGTGTATAGATGATAATATATATATATATTAATGATCCTAAAATTCGATCCCAATTTCAAAATTCGAAGTTTGAATGTTCCAGAAGTTTGAATGTTCCATTTTTTCGAACATGAGGCACACGATGCTACACGTTTAACAACTCAATTTCCGGCCATAAACGTGTACACCAGCAGCAAATTCAAGGCGTCCCCGTTTGAAGATGAAGTCCGCAAAACAGCAGTTGTCTTCATTGAATGGGACTTGGGACTCGTAAGCCTTACATATTCATGGCATCTCATGGCAAATCGCTTTAATTTCTGGTTGGTTCCATGCCTGAAACTGCTGGCGTCTCCACCTTCTCATGGTTGATGTGTAACCAAATTTCTGTGTGCATTCTTTGAAAACAGTCGGGTTTGTCGGTTGGTCTGAAATAAGCTACCCAATTCCATCCAGTGGTCACCTTTTTCACTCTAAAATCTGCCATAAAACTTGGTGTGAGATTTAAAAAACACCACCTTCAAACAGGTCCAAACATCATATTACCGGTTGCGGTTATATATATAATATTATCGTATATTATATTATATATATTATATATATTATATCATATACTATATACTATATATTATATATTATATATTATATATTATATATTAAATACTAAATATTATATAATATATATTCTATATTATATATATTATATGATATATAATATATGATATATGATATATTATATATTATGTATTATATGCTATATAGTTTATATTATATAATAGATTACATATATATCATATCATATCATATCATATCATATCATATATTGCATCCAATTTTGGTGATTCTATAATGTTCTATAGCTATTTTCAGAGACACCCGCCACTCCATTCATCCATTCACAGCGCGGAAAGGCGTCTGGGCTGAGGTGCGGATCGCGTTTCAACCGTTCCATGCTGTGACTTCGACTTTCAATCAACCTGGGACATTCCCATAGGATCCATGGTGCTGGTATATATGCTAACATTTGGGGTATATTGATGGTAAATCTTACCATATATAGCATACATGGATCCTATGGGACATTGTGACCCAACAGATGTGGCGAGAAACCTCCACGAAACGAAGCTACGAGTTTGCGAACTGGAAAATCACCCTGACGGGGTGAAAAAAAATGGTGCGACATGGTTTTAATTTGGGCTATAGTAATTGGGTACGTATATACCTGGCAACCTCTCTGAAAAATATTAGTCAGTTGGGATTATTATTCCCAATATATGGAAAATAATATATTCCAAACCACCAACCAGATACAGTAAATTAGAGTATAGGTAAATGATCGAACCAAATGAGCCGTGTTCAATAGCTATGCGAAACTACCAGGGGGGGGTGCAAAACAAAAACGGCGATTTGGGGTGACCACCTAAAGCCATGGGGAACTCCAAGTGATAATCCGTAAGTCAGTCGTTATAACAGTAAGCGGTTTGCAACTTGGCTAGGACAAACACATTTTCACGATGTTGGTGTTCACTAATCACTCCAATTTCACTATGGTTTATGGATGTTTATGGTACGCAAATAACAAACTAGATACTGGGGCGAATCTAAAGCAACGTTCACATAACATGGCCGGGGGGCCCATATTTTCAGGATCCAAAATGTGGATCCGTTTTCAATTGTGCCATTTGGAACCCACCAAAAATGCGGGCAACATCAGGGGTTCCTAGCAAAACTCAATAGTGTGGGGTTACCCTCTGGTAAACTAACATAGCTATGGAAAATGCCCCATTTATAGATGGTTTACCTATTAAAAATGGTGAATTTCTATAGTCATGTTAGTTTACCAGAGGGTATGATCATCCTCAATATGGCCTGGACTTTAGTTTTGTTTATGGCACACATGGTCATAGCTTAATGTACGGGTTCAGACTACTGAATTTCGAGGGTCAAAGACCAATAATATGCCCCTGCAAAAAAAAAATGAGATCCCAATAATATGGTGCGAGAAACTAAACACCCATGTCTGTTACAATTGGGTGGCTTTCCAAATCTATTGTGAAACAACCTGATGTCCACTAAAGCAAGAACATGTATTTGTCTGAAAATAGAGGACCCTAAAATTTGATGAATGATCATATTCACATTTGCATGACCATTTCGGGGCATACCATCTTTCAGACAGACCACGTATCTTTTCACGACCTATGTGCATCCGATAAAATATCCCACTAGGTTACAGTTGTATTCCCTGTATATTCCCATCATTCCCATCCATTATATCATCCAATGATTGTACTTTTATATCCATTTTCAGACACTTTGCATCAATTTGCATCATATATTCCAAACTATTCCATACCCTCTGGTAATTTAACATAGCTATGGAAAGTCACCATTTTTAATATAGGTAAACCATCTATAAATGGCCATTTTCAATAGCTATGTTAGTATGTTTACCAGAGGGTAAATTCTTCTCCCCTATTCCATGATTCTTACTATCTCGCCATGATTTGCTACACTTCGCGTCAAGTTCCTCTGCTTCAAATTTTCAGCTATCAAAACGCTTCCCAAGTCGCAGTTTCCTTACCCGGGCTCCAGATTCAGGGCTGACCTTTCCACAAAGACCCATCTTTTGGGATGAAAATAGGCCAAAACAACGGTGAAATGCATCAAAAACCATTGAAAACCAACAATTCACTTTTCATTTACCTATCCATCCCTGTCTGTTCCTGTTTTCTTGCTGAAAATCATCCATTTTGCATGTGACATCCAATTGTTTGCCGGCGAAATCCACATTTACCTTGCCACATTAAAGTTTGCAATTCTGTTCATGCCTTTTTACTCCACGCCGGATGTGGAGGCCTAGTTTATCAGGACGCGGAAAGCTGGTGAACTCAAAATACCATTTCCATTGATTCAACCAGCATTTTTCCGCTGAAAAACCACGAGTTTTTTCGCATGTGGCTTTGTAAAAACCCCTTTCACCGTTTCACTTATGGTTTTTCCACACGTTATCGTTTTTTTTTCCTCAAAAATGGTGCGTTTTTTTTTTACTAATCCCTTCCCCCGAATATTAAACACCCCCTAAACGAAACCATGGTTTAGTAAGGAATTTCCACATAATTGGGACAATTTATGGGGTGGTTAATATCAAGGTGATGGGATTAATCTCCCAGACATGCTCTGTTGCCTCCAAAGGGCAACTCATCCACCACTTGGTCGATGTCCTCGTTGGTCTTCAGACTCAGCACCGGCACCTGAGGGAATAACGGCACGTTTAATCTTAATTTAAGCAAGAAAAATGGGGATTATATTTAACGGGATATCATGAAATATCATGTGGGATGATTACCATGTTTTAATGGTTTTAATGGAAGTTAAATGAATTTTCCATGGTAGTTTGGCTGATTTTATGCGGGCTAGCTAGGGATGAAAAAATGATGGGTTTCCCAGCAAGATGGCACATGGGGGATTTCCCAGCAAGCCTTGTTTGATTACCGGGCCAAACATGACGGTTTAACCAGCGCTGGAATGGGCGCTCTTCACAGCTAAGTGGCAAATGGGACCTCATCCCTTGGAAATGTAGAATGTCATCATTTTGTATGCACGAAAACATACTGTAGGAGTCACACAATGTGGGGTTACATAGTTCTACTTAGCTATGTTCAACACTACCTGGTCAATGTAGCATATTTCTGTTTATACACATGTATGCTATATATATATACATATCTTCCATGCGTGACAAAACATATTCATGAACCATTCTACCATAACTAGTTGGTGGTCTCAACCTACCCCTCTGAAACATGATGGAGTGAGTTCGTCAGTTGGGATGTTATTCCGTTCCCAATATGAATGGATATATCACCCATACCCTCTGGTAAACTAACATAACTATGGAAAATATATGGAAATTCCCAATATATTGTTATTCCAATTATTAACCATTATTAACCATAGATTAACCATTATTAACCATAGATTAACCATAGATTCACCAGTAAAAAATGTTCCAAACCACCAACCAACATAAGCTGAAAAAAAATCCGGCAGGAGACTGAATCCCATCCCATCTCAACCTATTGTAGACACGCAGCTGACTGACCCAGGTGCGGTGAGTCGAGAAGTCGTACAAGCTTCAAACCATCCAAACAAAATACCCTCTGGTAAACTCCAAAAAACGATGGAAAGATCCACCATTTTTCATGGGAAAATTCACTATTATTTTCGTGAGTTTCCAGTTCGCAAACTGTCAGTTCACCAGAGAGTCTGTTGTTTTTTTCGGATAAAGTCTACTTCTGGCCTCATTTAAACAACAACTCCAATGTGTTGCTTCAGTTTTTAGGACAAGTTCAGTTCGTGACGTTTCGACGTTTCGGTTCCCGTGACCAAGGAGCGTTGTAGGAGTCAAAGAAGTAGATCCGAGGATCGTCTGCGGGCACCACAGCTGCACTGTACCTGCCGTTTTAGGCAACTATCATGGGGATTCATCCATCATATAATGGTGATTATAATGGTGATTATAGGGGATTGTTGTGATGGGGATTATATAGATGTCATATAATGAATACCAGTTAGTAAGTGGGTTATAACATGTTATAACATGTTATAACCCCAGTCATAAGTGGATTAACCCTACTTAGCCCACTAACAAAACCAGGATTATAACCTACTTACTAACCAGGATGAACCACCAAGTACCCTCTGGTTATTTCACATAGCCATGGGAAATGGCACATAGAAATAGATGGTTTACCTATTAAAAATGGTGATTTTCCATGGCAAACTGTTAGTCATAACCAGATGGTAAGTCATCACTAACAGACAGCCCCTACTGAGCCCATTGAAATCATGAGGATTATAACCTAAGTGGGATGGACCACCAAGTATAAGACATAGTTGTAATTTATATATCTGGTTGGTGGTTGACCTACCCCTCTGAAAAATGATGAAGTTCGTCAGTTGGGATGATGACAATCCCAATATTAATGGAAAAATAAAATGCATGTTCCAAATTCCAAACCACCAACCAGAATGTATATGAGTATGGTACAGTTAAAGCCGTTGTAGCCCTCAACAGTTTTAACTGGAAACACAACTCATTTCAGTGATATGTTTCACATTAGTTGCAAGAGTTATAATCATCCCTTTTATAGTATAACTGTTCAGCAACATACCCAATATTATCTAATCTTACATAATCTAACCCTTATCCAGAAACATGTTCGCACTCCAACCCGGGAATATTATTCTGTCAAGAAGGGAAGTCACTATCCCCTTTTGAAGTTGTGGTAAATGTCGCACATAGAAACAATTATCTAACAAACAAGATGTGCCCAACCCTTCCCAAGTGTTTCGTTCTTACCATGCCTGCCCCGGCATGTATCACAAAATCAGTCGTGGTCTTAGCCACCAGACCCATCTGCCCTCTTATTTCATCCACCATTCTTGTCCACTAATCTTAAGTGCAAATCACCATTTCAGTTGCTTGAGTCACTATGTTGGCTAGTTGCCCTCTGGTAAACAAATATAGCCATTGGAAATTTGTCCATTTATATTAGATTTCCCCATTAAAAATCGTGATTTTCCATAGTTATGTTAGTTTACCAAAGGGTAAGTTCCATGTTTGAGTTGGTTAAATCATTGTGTTTTCTAGTTCCCATCTCAGTTGGTTCAGAATTTTTCATGGCGAACAGTTCGAATCCTGCCCCAAAATTGCTGGCACCAATGCGTGGCCGCTCCCAAGAGAAATCCATGAGCTTGGCCGCTTTGGAGGCGCAATGAGTGGAGTGCCTCCTGGAAGAATGCTGGAGAATAATAGGATTTCATCATGGCATAACTTAGTAATCAGGAGAAAATCATGGGATAATCAGAATATAATAGTATAATAGTGGATAATGGTATAATCATGGTATAATCATGGTATAAAACCATTTGGAAAGTTAATGGGATAATCATGGTATAATAGCGGAATTGAATGGTTTATAACTCCAATTTCACCATGGTTTATGATACTTGGTGAGATACTGGTGAACTATCCGCAGATCGTAAGTAGGTTCTTTCACCCTAGTTATCTCCATGGGCTAAGTAGGCTAGTCCACTTAAGGCTGGGCCTACAACTGATAACTCTCTTACTAACTGGGACGGACCAGCATGTACGTAATTATTGTATGGTATGATTATCACCAAAGTGGGAAACCCGATCATAAACCATCCCCATAATCCTTGTAAATGGGTGGTAACCATCATCCCCAAATGGTAGGTTTATGATTGGGTTTTCTATGGTTTACCACATGATTATGATAGTGACCTAGCCCATTACTAGGGTTAAAACCCATTAACCCTATGGTAAACAAACATAGCGATTGAAAATTGCCATTTATAGTTGATTTACCACATTAATAATGGTGATTTTCCATAGTTTGTTGCATGTTTACCAGAGGGTACGATTCGCGGGTAGTTCACCACCAAGCAGTTAAGTCCACATGTTGGCATGGCCATTTGGCCCCCCGCAGCAAACTCTCCGAATCTCCGCCTTCAAACTTTCAAGGGACGATGCCAGAGTAATCTGACCTGCAGTCGGCCCAACGAAGAGTTATTTGATAGTATGAATAGTTTAATAGTTAGCATGTTTCCACAGTGATAGTTAATGATAATATGTAATAGTCTAATTAATGAAAATATATACATATATCATCATATATCTGGGCAAACTACAATAATTCACCAACCTGAAATGTTGGGCCATTTTGGGGTGAGTCCCCTCATTAACCATGATTCCAGTGAGGGAGAACAGTGAGGTCGTTATAATTTGCCCAGATAGTATTTCTGGTTGGTGGTTTTAACCATCTTGAAAATGGTGAAAACCTAGTGAGGATATAGCATTTATCTAACTATTCATGGGGAAACAAAAAACAAGAAACACACTATCTGGTTGGTGGTCTTAACCATCTTGAAAAATGTTAGTCAATGAGAAGGATTATCCCACATATTATGGACAATAAAAATGTTTGAAACCACCAACCAGATTAATAATTTAATAGTTAACATATTGCCACAGTAATAGTTAGTGATAATATGTAATCGTGATAATTATATATAATTATGTGATAGTTCACTGTTACCAACTAACATATTATTTAAAAAAATGAGCTTACAATGATACTTGGTAGCTCATCCCACTTAGTAAGTGGGTTAGTTCACCCTGGTTAGTAGGCTTAATCCACTTACAACCATGAACCAACTTACTTACAATTCCAGGGATGAACCACCAAGTAACCTTAGTTGTAGGAGTTGTATGTCCATTTGCAACCCCACATGAGGCAAATGCGACCCCCATGCCCATTTTGATGTAGTTTAAGGTATACCCCTAGCATTGTTCACCCCACTGATGGGAAATGGGTGTATTCATCCCGCCATCTCTTGCAAAGCGGTCCCCCCTAGTGAAATGTTTGTTGGTTTTGTTCCACCTCTAATTGGTCCGATTAACATGTTCCATAGAGCCGACAGTGACATGTGTGTTAGTTAACCTAGGCAAATAAACCCACGAACTTAGTTACAATATCACCGGGGCAGCAGCTAATCTATCATGTTGTTGCTGATATATCCCATGATATCACCATGTCCAATGATATTCCCATGATTGTGATGGATATTCCATAGTCTATTTCATATGTTGGAGAAGTAAATCAGCATTAATCACACTGTTTAACAGGTAAATAATCTATAAATGGCAAGTTTCCCACAAATACTATATCCCATTTATATCCCGTTATAAATGATGTACCAATTAAATATGACTATATGCACATGTATTTATCTGTATTGATTGTATAAGTATTTACCTGTATTAATCCCGAGGAATCTCCCAAGTATATCCCCCCTTCTCCCATGTTTCACCACAACGCCTCGCTCCCGGCCTCGCAAATCGTCGTCCTGCTGCACCAAATGCCTGACGATTTGTCCCAAATCAGGCTGGCAGCCAAAAAATCAATGGGTGTGTTTGATATTAAGGGAATGTAATGGTAATCTACTGATTTATGCATAATCAACATCAATGCAATTGATGAGGAAACCTTATTAGATTCAGTGGGGAATGAATAAACATATTGGGTTATCAGATTGTATTCCCGTAATAAATCTATGGGAATAGAATCGAATGTGTTTGAGAGTAATCCCTTTCCCTTAAATCAACTAGTGGAATGAACCTAATAGGAAAAGAATGAGAATACGGAATACAGTGGGAATACAATGGGAATGTAATTTATGGGAAAATATTGGGAATATACTGGGAACCAAAATGGGAATAGCATGGGAATATAGTAATATAATAATATAATGGGAATATATTGGGAATACCGGAATGGTTTATAGGAGTAAAAAAAGGTAGTTGAACAGTCTACTTTGGACCCGCCATGTGCCAGGACGGATGTATGTAAATCACAGTAAATCATCGGACTGAAAGGGCGATTTTTCATGGCCATGTTAAATTTTCACAGACTACTCTGCGTAAATTAAGATATTTCACCAACCTGAATTGTTCCGCCATTTGGGGATGATTTCCCTAAAATAAACCATGATTCCAGTGAGCTCGCAGTGAGATCGTTATAATTTACCCAGATATACAAAATGGGAAATATCTCAACAACCAAATATCAAATCGTCACCATCGTGATGGCCATATAACAAACAAAATTTTCTTAAAAAGACCTGAAACCTCTCAGCAGGGCACAGCATTTTTCATTCGTTGAATCCAGTGAAATCCTGAAAAATCGTCTCCAGTGTTTTCCGGACTTTACCCAGTCAAAGTATCCCATGATACCCTCTCGTAAACTAACATAGCTATTGAAAATGGCCATAGAAATAGTCGTTTTACGCATGAAAATCCATGTGTTTTTCCGTAGTTTGTTGTATGTTTACCAGAGGTAAACTCCATTGAGCCTCCCAGCAATACATAAAGGTTTATTCAGGGCTAAATTTAAGCGCCAAGAACCACTGATAAGGGCTTATACCCTCTGGTAAACTAACATAACTATAAAAAATCACCCTGTTTAATGGGTAAATCAACTATAAATGGCAATTTTCAATAGCTACAGTATGTTAGTTTACCAGAGGGTATCCCCATATTCCCATCACATTTCCATGATATTCCCATGATATTCATATCCAAAGTTTGGTCGACGCCTCAAATGCACCTCATCTGCCACGCCACCCACCTGGGCTGGATTTGCCAGCAGAGCTTTATGTGTTACAGCTCTGGCTTTTACTACTAGACAATACAATGTGTCTATATATAATATAACCATGTATATATAAATGTAAATATATCACAAACATACAATCATAAATGTATGTAATGTAATGTAATGCAATGGTATGGTCTGGTATGTATATGTATATATGCATATCTGTTGTATCAACCCCACCTTCTCCATGAACCATCATTGGAAACCTTGAAACCAATACATAATATTTTAAATTTCTATTAGATCTCTATTAGATCTCTATTAGATCTCTATTAGATCTCTATTCGATCCGAATATATCCAATCAAACTAACCATATATATATATATATATATATCTTTTGGCCATGTATATATAAATATAATCTTGTATAAAAAAAAATGTATATATATAATATAATACAGTATAATAATATATAATAATATAATATAATAAAATATAATATAATATAATATGTAAAAAAAATATAATATAATATAATATAATATATAATATAAAATATAATAGTAAATAAGATTATGTAATATAATGTAATATAATATTATGCAATATAATGAAATATAATATTATTCAATGTAATGTAATATAACACAATAAAATATAATATAATAATATAATATAATATTCTGTAATATGACTACATATAAAATAATATAATATAAT